>JACKQG010000900.1_pt1 | contig 41839 bp, 44 predicted proteins | sample 8237621 | NCBI WGS metagenome assembly JACKQG01 (sample SAMN15677084, study PRJNA649215) | marine metagenome | biome: marine; feature: Black Sea; material: saline water; isolation source: suspended particulate matter (SPM) from the Black Sea western gyre | collected 2013-06-09/2013-06-10 | depth... | reverse complement strand
AATCTTTCTGCCATCCATTAGCAACTTATAATGTGAAGAACGTCCCCTATATATGCTTTTCGCTTGTCTACAGGGCGGCGGTGACGACCTGCGTCTGCAAAACGAACATCCCGTTTTCTGAACTGAGGATCCGGCACGTAAGCATCAACCTCATGATTCTTACATGCCTCGAGATTTTTTACACTGTAATAGCCGGTGTCAGCGCTGACTTGTTTATCCTTCAAAGGGTCTTTACAACCAATTGCTTTCAGTTTATCCTTAGTTCCATCCAGCATCGGCTCCATGCTTGAGGCGTCTTCCCCTTTTCCGAAAGCCTCTGCATGTAACACTACCTGTTGTTTCTCATCAACTACTGCGTTGGCGTTATAGCCTTGTAATACACCGTGTGAAGTGGCCATTTTTGCTGATTCATTGTCTGTTACATTACTCTGGATCTCCTTGCCTCTGGAACCAATCTTCGGTTCGTTTTCAGAAAGAAACTTCTCAATGCATTCCGCTTTCTGTTTCAGCCCCTTGATCCGCTTCTCCTGACGTTTCCGATCTGAAGAAGACCTGTCGAGTTCTTGTTTGTCTGATGCTCGGTGCTCACGAACAGCCTCTTTCACTTTCCTTTCCAGCGCTTCCTGTTTCTTTTTCAAATCCTCAAACTTACCACTCCACTCCTTTGCAGCATTCGAGGAAAGTTTTAATCCGTCCAAACTGAAATGAGTGCCACCCAGCAAATCCTCTTCATCGCAAATTAGCAGTACTTTGGTGAACAACGGCTCAATCTCTTTATCTAATGATGATACAAAGGCCGCGATTGTACTGTGATCAGGTCTTTGTCCACAGGAAAGAGCCATAAACGTAATATTTTCCTTACAGGCTCGCTCCAAAGATCGTGATGAGATCAGCCCCCGTGAATAGCCAAAGAGCACAATCTTTATCAGCACCTTCGGATCTATCGCTTTGCGACCCGTTTCATCATTGCGATAACGATCGTCAAACATGCTCATGTCAAGGCGTTCTTCAACAACATGATGTATCGCATATTCCAATGTGCCTGGTATCAGTTGTTCCTCTAAGGATACAGGCACCATCATCAGCTGATCGTAGTTGTAATATTTGTATCGCGCCATCTGTGGTTCTCCATTGGTTAATTCGTAATGACAGTAACAGCAGTATACCACAGTACGGCTTTGTTTCAACTATTAAAAGGTTGTTCAAGGACTTTTTCGACAGGCTCAACGTTTGAACTCACTGGTTTTTACGGAGCGCAGCGGAGTAAAAATCCAGTGCAGTGATTTGTGTACGCCCGGCATGGGCATGAGCTTATGGGGTGTAAGTCCCCTATAGCTGAACTGCTGTTAAATTAATCATTTAACATAAACTATTAGCTTAAGGCAAGGGCATTATCGTGAGGTAATGTCTGGAGGAAGTCTACGGCAAAACTGCGAGCCGACGGACAGAAATCTCATACAAGGCCGAACACCCCGGGGTAAGTCAGCACAACATGACAAAGCCCCGCAGTTCAGGGGACACGGTAAATGAGGCGGTTGTGCAGTGAAAGTTCATGTCCTTATCCGGGGAGATCTGCCTGAGATGGCAGTTTAATGTTGTTTTAACTATCTATCCAGTGAAATTACCGGCAGGGGCAACCGGTCAACCAAGTCCCGGCGGTATCAGGAAAGCATCCCGCCTGATATCGAGGCACAAAACAAAGAGGAGTTAAACAGGATGGCGAGCTGAAGCACCAGAGGACAGCGCTTTATGAGGAAACTCATAGAGTGATCAGGCAGAAGTCAGCATAGGCCATAGTAGCCGAACACCCGACGTAATGGTTGGGACATGGTGAAGGGCTGAACATGAAGCAGGGAAAGGAGCCTTAATGAGTTCTCATGACATGAAGAATCCGAACGGAGGAGTGAACATGCGGCACGTCATTGAATTGCCCGACCCAAATAGTAACCTTTTGGAACCGGCGCTTTCCCGTGATAACATGCATTTGGCATGGAAACGGGTCAAGTCGAACAAGGGAGCTCCCGGAGTTGATGGTATTTCCATCAAGGAGTTTCCTGACATTACCCGTGATAAATGGGAAAGCATCCGTGAATCTTTAATGGAAGGCACCTATGAGCCTTCACCTGTTTTGCGAGTCGAGATACCCAAGCCGACCGGGGGAACCCGGCCTTTGGGTATTCCGACCGTTTTAGACAGACTGATTCAGCAGGCGATTGCCAGAGTTTTGACACCAGTTTTTGATCCTGAATTTTCGGATGTTAGTTATGGTTTCAGGCCTGGTCGATCTGCCCATGATGCAGTGTTTAAAGTACGTGAATATATCCGGCAGGGTTATCGTATAGCCGTAGATATGGACTTATCGAAATTTTTCGATACCGTAAACCATGATGTGTTAATGCACAAAGTGGCGCGAAAAGTTCATGACAAACGGTTATTGCGCCTTATTGGAAAATATTTACGTGCCGGGGTTAAAGTAAATGGCCGTCTTCAAAACACCCGTATGGGCGTTCCGCAAGGCGGCCCACTTTCACCCCTGCTTGCTAATATCCTGTTGGATGATCTTGATAAAGAGCTGGAAAAGCGTGGTCACAAGTTTGTCCGGTATGCCGATGACTTCATCGTATTGGTGAAAAGCCAGCGTGCCGGAGAACGTGTTATGTGCAGTGTTCAAAGATTTCTTGAACGCAGGCTCAAGCTCAAGGTTAACGCAGGCAAAAGCAGTGTGTCTCCGACTGACCGTATCACTTTCCTTGGTTTTACCTTTAAGGGAACCAAAATAAGGTGGTCTGATAAAGCCTTCCGGGAGTTCATAAGGCAGGTAAAACGTCTGACAGGCCGCAGTTGGTTTGTCTCGATGGATTATCGCTTTAAGAAACTTACGCAGTATATCCGTGGCTGGATGAACTATTTTGGAATTTCGGAGTATTACCGGCCCATTCCTGAATTAGACCACTGGCTGCGCAGACGAGTGCGTATGTGCTATTGGAAACAATGGCGACTTTGCCGGACAAAGGTTAGAAATCTTTTAAGTATCGGCGTTTCACTTAAAGCCGCCATCTCAGTTGGAATGAGCCGGAAGGGCCCGTGGCATTTGGCACGGACTTTAGCAACACAGGCCGGCATGACGAATCAGTGGTTGAAGAAACAGGGGTTAATCTCCATCAAAGAACTTTGGGTGAATATTCACTATCCGGCTACGGCCCGATAAGCTTTGTGAAACGCCCCGTGCGGACCCGCATGCGGGGTGTTGTGGGGGCTGGGGGAGAAAAACCCCCGGCTACCCGATTATGTGTTTCAGTTTATAGAAACGATTTCATTATCATTTATTCGAACCACGTTGCTATCTGTGAATATCTTTTGGTATTCATCCCCTTCAAACGTATGAATTGGAACAAGCTTCTTGGGCTTTAAAATTTCAACCATTCTTTTGAGTGCGGCCCTATCAGCATGTCCGCTAGTGTGAATCGTTTTTTCGGTCATTCCTTTCCCAATAAGTAAATCGATGAACTCTTTTGTGGTTTTGTCTTTTTTATACCCATCCCACATCGAATAGATAAAAATGCCGTTTTCAATACCTTTAACATATTCAAGGTCTTTCAACATACTTGGACGGACAATCATTACCGTTTTATCGACCTGTTCCCCAATTTGTTCTTTTGTAATTTTATAGTCCTTGAAACGGTACAACAACATTTCTTGCCCTTTGTTACTAATCATTCGAGAAAGTCGATAAGGGAAAAATACTTTTATTTCAGGAAAACTTTTTGAAGGATACGGAATAGCACCAAATTCGGACAATTCTCTCAGGATATTTGCAATATAAAAATCAATAGCGAGAGTTTTTCCGGTCCTCTTACAAGCCCTATAAATTGAAACGAGCCGATCAATATTTTGACCTGATGTGTATATAAGATTAATCCCCTTGCTCTGCTTGAAGGTATTCACAATTTCTGTTTCTATTTCGCTTTCGGTGGGGAAATATTTATCAACTCGACCAATACTTGTTCCTTCAAGCAATAAGTAGTCAACATTCCTTTCTGTGTTGTGGCTGAACCAATCAAACGCTTTTGTTTTTCTACCGTGTATCCGAAAATCTCCGCTATAAAATAATGATTTCCCATTTGCTTTTATTAAAAAAGCATATGAATCAAATGCAGAATGATCCATCAAGTATGGTGTGACTTCAATATCCCCAATAAAAAATGGCACCCCTGATTCAAAATGCTGTAAATTTGAAATTTTCCAATCTTGGTTTGTAAAAATACTTGTTATTTCTATTAGTTTCTTTGTAGCTCTTCCCAGATAGATTCTGCATGTTTCATTTACATATTTTAGAAATCCAAAATGGTCCTGATGGGCGTGAGATAAAACCAAGGCTGTCTCGCCTTTCTTTTCATAAAGCCCCTTAATATTGGGAAGCGTTCCTCTTTTAATCAGCTCATTTACTGATAAGTTTTTAATGGTTTTTGAGTCAAATTGCGTTTTATCGGGATTTACCAAGGGCATTCCTAAATCAACAACTACCCGTGTTGATTGCGTCCAAATCTCAACACAGGAACCTCCAATTTCTTTTGTACCCCTGTGAATTTGAAAGTTCATCACAAAGCCTTTGCTTTCCAAAGATTGCCTGGCACTACTTTCTTTATGTTTCCGATTGAGTAATTTTTTATGCCTGTATATTCTTTGTTTTTTGTGATCAACTTTTTCAATCTGCCATTCTTTTGGTCATTATCAAAACCGAAAATCAATAGTGTAACCTTGTCTTCAATAATTTTGGGTTCGGGAAGTGATAGATTAAAAATTCCGTTAATAATTTTTACATATTCAGTGTATTCTGAAAGCATTTCTGCTTTTCGTCTTGCTATTTGCATTTCATATCTTTTTATTTGACTTATCACTTTTGGAGTTTTCCGTGACCATATCTCTTTATTTGAGAAATGCTTAGCCTCAACAAATTGCAGAGTTCTTGAGTCTTTATTATATAGCAAAATGTCAATTCTATCTTGATTGTTTCTTTCATTCAGTGATTCAAATGAAACTTCAATATCCAAAACGATAATATTGCTATTCGATAAGTATGAGTGTCTGTGATATAGTTCCGACACACCAAAAGCCTCTATCCCTGAATAGTTGGAACAATTTTCTTTGATTCTCTGATAATTATTTTCAAAGTTAGAAGCCAATTTATAAGCTGATAATTCTGATTCAGTAAGATAATCCTTCTCGCTTTCGGTAATCACTGAAGCATATTTCAGGTGAGTTTTAAATCCAATGAGATCGTAGGAAAAGAGTTTCCCGCCATTATGATACAGATCGAAGCGATTATCTCTGATTGCAAGAAATACGTTTTGATTTTTGCAGTCCCGTTCGATTTCATTGCGCCACAAACTGCTTGCTATCAATTTCTCTTCAATTATATTTTCCAACCTTCTTTTCATTTAAAAACACCAAATTGTTTTTGACGACACATAACGACGCGCTTGACCAGCGGGCGCGTTTTTTAGCCCGTCTGCGTCCAGGCGCATGTTAGGAAACCGTCTCAAAAGAAGTACCATAGTGAAGGCTTGCCGACTGTGTGAAGGCTTTGACATCTGGAGCCGTCATATGCCTGACTTGGGGAACAGGCATGCCCGGTTGCGGGACCTGAACCTGGAATTGCTGAGGCTGTGAGACACTTTCGCCCACGACTGACAAATCCGCACCAATAGGAAAGAGATCAGGTTTGATTTCGTGCACAAGACCATAGTTTTTGGCCTCCTGAGGAGTTAGTGTAGTCCGGTTATTCATGTCGTCTTGAACTTTGTGCGCAGGCTTTTGGACGGTATCAGCGATGACTCTTGCTATGTTCTGATAGTCAATCTGCAAACCTTTCAGCTTCTCCTCCAATCCTTTCTCATCCAGCGAGTGATTTCCTTGGAAGTTGATTTGCACACCGTGAATAAGAAAACGAGCATGAGGTACCGAAAACCGTCTGTCTCCTGCACAGAAAATCACAACGCCTATTGAATCTACGCTTCCAAAATTGTAGGTGTAGACTTCAATCGGGGCACCTTTCAAAAAGTTGTGTACTGACAAGCCATGGAAAACAGACCCTCCAGGAGAAGAAATCATAACATGAAGCCTTTCTATCTTTTGTTTCAATTTCGCGTCAATAATTTGAAATAGAGCATTTGCGGTTTGAGGGATTACTGGTGCCATAAATCTGATGTATGCTTCTTTCATTTTATTATTCCCCTTTCTTGTTTTCCTAACCAACAAACCGGCCGGCCGGACGTTTTATCGCCCGGTCGGGTTTATTAAATGGTTAGCTGCCATTATGGGCCAAATTGACTAAAGTCAATAAAATCATCAAGGTATGACAGCCCTACTTTTAGTTGCTCTATTTTCTTTACATCTGTTTCATCCTGAATGAGCGATTCGATTGCTTCTTTAATAGTATTCTTATCATATGGCAGTAAACGAATATCGAATTTATTCTGTAAATGGTAGAAAATAGCCTTCTTATCCGCAAGTTCGTTTATTGAATCTCGATTGATATTTTTACTATATTCTTCCACTTTTCTTCTATTAAGTTCGGTGGCTTCCATTAAGGCTTCACCATATTCATTAACGATTTTTTCATACTTTTTATCTTTGGAATATTCAATTCCTGATTCAATGAACTCATGAATTATTTCAGATTTTGTTGACGGTTGATTTTTTAGGATATTTTGAAATTTCTTTAGATTGTTAATTTGATTTCCATCGCATGATTCAAAATATGTAATGAATTTTTCAAGATTATTGTCTTCTTGAACCTTGGCGTTTGATTTTTTCTTTCTTTTAAATAGCTTTTTTATAATATTCATGAGCTTCTCTTTATGCAGCTAAAACAATTAGTCTGTGAACATTCAGTATTTTTTAGAATAACAATTATTATATATTTAACTTGATAACTAATTGATATTTAATCAAGTTGTTATTGCGAAATAATTATAAAAAACTGATTCGTATAAGTATTTATTTGACAAAAAAATCTTGTGAAAAAAATAATTGAAATAGTTTTAAAGAATTTCTTATCAATGATAAAATGGCGCGCCCGGCTGGATTTGAACCAGCGGCTTTCAGCTCCGGAGCCTACTGAGCCGTTTCCGAAATGCGTTAGCCTTTTAGGAATCGGCTCAAGTGGCATGTCGGTCACCTACTCTCCTTTTCCCTTTTTTCCGGGTGATTCGAAATAGGCCACGCTCTAAAGAAATTTGTCTGGCAAGGTAGATTTTTGCCAAACTCTGATAAGGCACATCTTTTTTATTTGCAATGGTCTTTAGTTCAGCAAGCATATCCTTTGGGAGCCGAATCGATATCGATTTTACTGATGGTTTTAATTTAGGGAAAGAAGCTTTCTTGAAATCTTTTGTATCAAAATAATCAAGTGGAGAATGAGTGGCCCAGAATTCTCGCTCCTCATCCTCATTCTTAAAAACAGGTATTGTTTTATCCTTTTTCATCGTAAAATTTCCTCTCTTTCTTATTCATCTCCCTGGCGGAAATGACTCTAATTGAGTTATCCCTTTTTGTGAATATGACGACAAGAAGACGATCAGCATCTGTTTTGCCAAATGCAGCCCAGCGTTTTTCAGAGATTGAGTGTTTTGGATCATCAAGAACAAGAAGAGGTCTATTAAAAAATATCTGCTCACATTCCCAGTTTTCGACCTCATGCTTGATAAGGTTTTTATCGATATTGCCTTGGTCCCACTGGAAACCGACAAAATGTATAAATTCCTTTTCCATTAATAATAATCGTATATGACTATAATATACATGTCAAACTTTTTATTGGAGAGATGAGGAAGGTATTCATGTGCCCACGATTAGTCTGTGAACATTCACTATTTTTTAAAATAACAAAATGGCGCGCCCGGCTGGATTTGAACCAGCGGCTTTCAGCTCCGGAGGCTGACGCTCTATCCCCTGAGCTACGGGCGCACATAATAATAATTATTTAATTAATGCTGATAAGTCAAGCGCCTCTTTTGCTTCTCCGACAAGGTATAGAGAGCCGGCGATGCAGATTGCATCATTAACGGATGTTGTTTTAATTGCGTATTTAATGGCTTTGCCGACGTCAGGGATAATCTCTATGTCCTGAATGATTTTCTTTGCTGCCGGGAATAATCTTTCCGGAGATAGAGCCCGATCGATCTTAGGGCGGGTTAATATTGCCTTGCTGCAAAGAGGGAGAAGACAGGCAAGCATTGCAGCATAGGGTTTGTCGTTTAGTATGCCTGTGACAAGTGTTATCTTCCGCTTAGCCGGATTTTCGGACAGAAATTTTGCCAGGCAGCGGGTGGCGATTAAATTATGTGCTCCGTCAAGGAGGATAAGTGGAGAGGAGGAGACTATTTCCAGTCTTCCGGGCCATCTGTTTTGTGCCAGGCCCTGTTTAATATTCTGGAAGGAAAGGTTTGTTTTGTTCTGGTTGAGTATTTCGCATGCGGCAAGGACAATGGCTGCATTGTCAACCTGGTGATTGCCAAGCAGACCTGTATGCATATTTCTCCATACTGTGTCGATTCCAAAATATGTAAAAGTTCCGTTTTTGCTCCTTCTAACCCTGAAGGCATCTCCAAACCGATAAAAAGGGGCGGATTGTTTTGCGGCCATCTTTTTTAACACCAAAATTGCCTTGTTTTGTTTTACGCCGGTAATAACAGGAACCGATTTTTTTATTATTCCTCCTTTTTCACCTGCTATTTGTGCTACGGTGCTTCCCAAATATTTTTTGTGTTCAACAGATATATTGGATATTATAGAAATGACCGGTTTTATGATATTTGTTGCATCAAGCCTTCCTCCCATGCCTGCTTCTATAACAGCCCAGTCAACCTTTTGCCTGTTGAATTCATAAAGGGCCATTGCGGTTGTTAATTCAAAAAAGGTTGCTTCAAGGTCGTTTTGTATAACCTTATTTACAGCCTTATAAGATTCTACAACTTTTTTGTCTGAGACAGGGAGGTTGTTTATTCGGATTCTTTCATTAAACTTTACAAGGTGAGGTGAAGTATATAGGCCGACTTTATATCCGGATAATTGCAGAATTGAGGAAAGAGCGGAGGCGATTGATCCTTTTCCGTTTGTTCCGGCTATATGTATGCATGAAAAACCGTTTTGCGGATTATTTAGTCTTTTTAAGATACTTGCGATGTTAAAAAGGCCGAATTTTATCCCAAACCTTCTGAGGCTGTACATGGCCTTGATACAATTAGTATAAGAACTTTTTAGATGCATATTAATAAAAAAACCCGGCAGAATTAATATCCATGCCGGGTTAATTTTCCATACAAATTTGTATTATCTATATCTCGAAGCTGTAATTCTTCGCCTTCTTAAGGCTTCACGCTGCTTACGACGTTTGTGCTCACTCGGCTTTTCATAGCTTTTTTTGAGTTTTAATCTTTTAAAAAGCCCGTCGTTTTGAATCTTTTTTTTCAAAATGCGCATGGCCTTTTCAAGATCATTGTCAAAGACCTTGACCTGAATTTCCTTCAAATTGCTCGACCCCCTTTTGTTCCACCGGAGGAAGTATATTTATCCGGTGGTTATTTGTTTACTATAATGCAAAAAAATACTTTTAATATACCTATAAAATTTTTGCAAGATAAAAAATGAGATATTTTCGTGGGCCGTGGTATTAGAAATCATAGTCAATTTTTACAGCTTTGAAATAAGCTCCGCAGTAACATCCTTTACGCCTGGTTTGCCGTCAAGTGTTATATATTTTATAGAGCCCTCTTCAGCGGCAAGGTCTTTGAAATAGTAAGATGCTGCAAGAGTACCGGTTTCGGTGTCATAGTAAATACCATGTCGTTTGCTGATGGCATCTTCATCCTGATCATCCGCTCTTGTGCTTAATTCGCCTCCGCATACTCTGCATTTGTCCCCATCCGGTTTTATTACGTCAATATAAATGTTGTTTGGATGGTTGTTGTCATTTACACAAAGCCTGCGTCCCATGATCCTGTTTTTGGCAATTTCACGGTCAAGAATAATTTCTACGACAATATCGAGTTTCATATTTGCTTTTTTAAGAGATTCGTCCAGCTTTACGGCCTGAGTTTTATTTCTCGGAAAACCGTCAAGAAGCCATCCGTTTTTACAGTCATCCTGTTGCAGGCGGTCAAGTATCATGGGTATGGTGATTTCATCAGGCACAAGAACGCCTTTATCGATATATTCCTTGGCTTTTTTCCCTAATTCGGTTCCTCCTTTAATGTTGTCACGAAAGATAGCCCCTGATTCAATATGAGGAGTGTTGTATTTATCCTTTAAAATAGCCCCCTGAGTTCCCTTGCCGCTGCCGTTTGGACCAAAAAACAAAATGTTCATTAAATTCTCCTTTCTCAATTATAATTAGATTCCTTCAGGTAATTTCTTCATATCCTGATTTAATTACAAATAAGCAGCCAGATAGATTAATTGCATTATTTTTAGCTTTACTATTAAAATAGCTATATCTTGTCAAGAGTTGATGAACCTGATCGATTTGATTTTTTACGAATTCGTCAAGATTTTCTTTGCCAGCCTGAGCGCTTCCTGCCTGGTGTTGATTTTATCAGACAGCCTTTCTTCTTGAACAATTTTCAGTATTTTTTTAAATAAGGGCGAAGGTGTCAGGCCGAACTCATGAATCAGGTCGTAACCTGTTATAAGGGGCGGCTTTATTTTTTCCGGCATAAAATCCGAAAAAAAACGCAAAAGCATGGCTTTTGCAAATTCGATAAACACCGCGTCTTTTATATCCTCTCTGTTGCCTTTTCCTTGAATATCAGCAATTGTATGAAGGAGTAAAGCAGGAGTATTATCGCCACATTTTATAAAGAATCGTGTTATACTTTTTTTTGTTAATATTTTTTTTTGGTGAGATATAAAAAGAAATAACGGCCTTATATGGTTGCGGACAATAAAATCTATATAATATCTTTCACTGGTTGAAAGTTTCAGCCTTTTGCTGATTTTGTTTGCCATGTCGGCTCCCTTTTTACCGTGGCCGTAAAAATGAATATTGCCTTGACTGTCGATGCTTCGCGCAGCAGGCTTCCCGATATCATGCAGAAGGATTGCAAATTTTAGAAGATATTCTTTGTTTTTGTTAAGCTGCTTTATGTTTTGGTTGTATATTTCAGGTATATACTCCGAATAATTGTTAAGGATTCTTTCAAGACAGCAAAAAGCCTTCATTGTATGGTCAAAAACATCATAAGAATGATACCTGTTTTGCATACATCCTTTTAATGCGTCGAGCTCGGGAAGGATTTCACGAAGAAGCCCTGCGTTGGCCATTTGGGATAGATAGTAATATGCTTTATACGATAGGAGTATCTTGAAAAGTTCTGTCCTGATCCGTTCTCCGGCTGAGTTTTTAATAAGCTTTGCATCTTTTTTAATTGCGGAAACTGTTTGCGGATCGATTTTAAAATTAAGCAATGCGCATATCCTGTATGCCCTTATCATTCGTATCGGATCCTTTATAAAGGCCTGTTTTGACACCATGCGAATTTTTTTGTCGGCAAGGTCCTGTATGCCGCCGAGCGGGTCGATAATTCTACCTGAAGATAAAGAGTATGCTATGGCATTGATTGTAAAATCTCTTTGATTAAGGTCATCTTCAATCGAGGCATCATTTATTGATGAAATATCAAAAATTTTATCGTCTGAGACCACACGGATTATTCCACCTGAGGCGGCCCCGGGTTTTCCCATTATGATAATCCGGCCTGATGTTTTAGAGGCAATATTTTTTGCGAATTGTTCTGGATTTCCTAACACAGCGATGTCATAATCAATCGGAGATAGCCCTAAAAGAACATCTCTAATTGAACCGCCGACAAGATATGCGTTTTTTGTTTTGGGAATAATATTTGAATTGATTTGAATCATAAGGCTGCTACATTCAATATATCATAACACTTTAGCTTTTTAAAAATATTGCCGCTTCAGGTATAATTAAATTTGATTTGTTTCAAAAAGCTAAATTTATATAATATATCTTAAAATTTAATTTTTTTCAATGAAGCGTAATAAACAAAAGAAATCAGGTAAAAATCTATGCTTAAAGTTGCGGTGACAGGCTGCGCCGGTTCCGGCAAAACATCTGTTTGCAACCGTTTCAAAGAGTTGGGTGTAAAGGTCATCAGCTCAGATGTTCTTGCAAGAGAAGCGGTTGCACAGGACTCTTCTGCTTATAATAAGATTGTTAATTATTTCGGCAAAAAGATGTTAACAGAGGATGGCAGTTTAAATCGTAGAAAGCTGCGCAGAATTATCATTAATGATAATATTGCAAGAGAGGCTCTTGAGAGTTTTGTACACCCTGAAATAATAAAACTGATGCATTCACAGATGATTAAAGCAGAAAAGGATGGCAACCATGTTGTGCTGGTAGAGGTCCCGCTTCTTTTTGAGTTGGGCATAGAGGATCGCTTCGATGTAGTTATTGCTGTAATTGCAGACCGTAAACTGCGTGTAAAAAGGCTTATGGATCGTGATGATGTTTCCCGCGAAGATGCCGAAGCCCTCTTGAACTATCAATTACCGGATGAGGATAAGGCAAGGCTGGCTGAATTTGTAATAAAAAATGACGGTTCATTTGCCCGGATGATACGATCTGTTGAGCATCTTTACAAAGACCTGGTTCAAAAATATGTAAAAGAGCTTGAAAGTGCTTGACAAACGCAAAATCATGATATAGTTTTTCCTCAAAATTAAGGCATTAAGTCCGCGTGTTGGAGAGAATACCTCGTTAATTCCTTCAGTTAAGACCTTTGATTTAATTCCATTTTGAGACTTTTGACAGATTCCGTTTTTTTGTCTGATCTCTATGTAAGATGCAAAGCTTGAGACCTTTGCAAAATGCTTCCAAAGCCTTATGGTTTTAAGCTGTCGCAGCTCATAATCGGGTATATATAGAGAAAAACGGTTCGCTAAAAAAATCTTCACAAAACCCTTCTTTAACTGTTATTATATCGATTAAAAGCAAAGAGGATAAAATATTTTGAGAGGTAAAGATTTAATGAATGTAGTTAAACTAAAAGACAAGAAAATAAATGAACTTACGGAGATGGCAAAAAAATTTCAGATTGAGGGCGCTGCCGGAATGAGGAAGCAGGAGCTTATTTTTGCATTACTTCAGGCACAGATTGAGAAAAACGGGCAGATATTTGGAGAAGGCACACTGGAGATACTGCCTGACGGTTTTGGATTTTTAAGAGCGCCTAATTACAACTATTTGCCTGGGCCTGATGACATATATGTATCACCATCACAAATACGTCGATTCAATCTCAGGACAGGCGATACCATATCAGGGCAGATCCGTCAGCCAAAGGAAACCGAGCGGTATTTCGCATTATTAAAAGTCGAGGCAGTTAATTATGAAGATCCGGAAAAGGCCAGAGAAAAAATACTTTTTGATAACTTGACCCCGCTTTATCCGGACAGAAAGATGCTTCTTGAAAACTCTTCCGACAATTATTCTATGCGTATTATGGACCTTATGACTCCTATCGGGTTTGGTCAGAGAGGGTTGATCGTTTCGCCGCCCAGATCAGGAAAGACAATGCTGCTGCAAAATATTGCGAACAGCGTTATTGCGAGTCACAAAGATATTATTCCGTTTGTGCTTCTTATTGATGAACGGCCCGAAGAGGTCACAGATATGGCGAGATCGGTAGATGCTGAAGTTGTCAGCTCAACTTTTGATGAACCTGCTGAAAGACATGTCCAGGTAGCTGAAATGGTTATTGAAAAAGCAAAGAGGTTGGTGGAACATAAAAAGGATGTGGTTATCCTTCTTGACAGCATAACCAGACTGGCGCGGGCCTATAATTCCGTTATGCCGCCAAGCGGAAAGATCCTGTCAGGCGGGGTTGATTCAAATGCGCTTCAGCGCCCCAAACGTTTTTTTGGGGCTGCCAGAAACATTGAGGAGGGCGGAAGCCTGACTATTATTGCAACTGCTTTAATTGATACAGGAAGTCGCATGGACGAAGTTATTTTTGAAGAATTCAAGGGCACCGGGAACCTGGAGCTTGTATTAGATCGCAGGCTTTCCGATAAAAGGCTGTTTCCTGCGATTGACATCAAGAAATCGGGCACACGGAAAGAGGAATTACTTCTTGATAAGGAAACACTTACCCGCGTATGGATATTGAGAAAGGTTCTTTCTTCATTAAATTCTGTTGACAGTTTGGAATTTTTGCTTGAAAAAATGAGCGGGACAAAGGATAATAAATCATTTTTGGCTGCTATGAATTCATAAAATTAAGAAACAGGGGGTTTGGAAAACATGAAAACCGGGATTCATCCTGAATATTATGAAACATCAATAAAGTGCGCATGCGGAAATGTCATTGAGGTTGGTTCTACCAAAGAGGATATTCGAGTTGAAATCTGTTCAAAATGCCATCCTTTTTTTACAGGTAAACAAAAGCTCATAGATACAGCCGGTCGAATTGAGCGTTTCCGCAAAAAATATGAAAAATTTCAGAACAATCAAAAAAAGTAACCGTTTACTGTGAACCGTTAACGGCTACAATATTAGAAAATCACACCACAAAGGACACGAAGATAACATTAGTTAATAACTTCTTCGTGTCCTTCGTGGTTTAATTGAAGAGCCCTGTAGCACAAGCTACATGGAATGAGCTTGCTGTCGCGGTTCAATTTATTTTGTTCCCGTATGGGGATATGTAGTTAAACTTATGTTTGATAAATTAAAAGGTGTTGAAGAACGCTTTGTAGAGATTGAAAAACTTTTAAGCGATCCTGGGATATTGCAAGATCAGGATGCATACCAGAAATATAGCAGGGAGCATGCTGATTTAAACAGGATTGTCACGGTTTTCAGGTTGTACAAGCAGACATTGACGGATCTCGATGACAGCATGGAGCTGTTAAGGGATGGAGACTCTGATATAAAAGATCTGGCCCGTGATGAGGTTAATGCTCTTACAATTAAAAAGAACGGTTATGAGGATGAACTAAAAAGGCTGCTTATTCCCAGGGATCCTCTTGACGAGAAAAATGTTATTATCGAAATACGGGCCGGTACAGGCGGTGAAGAGGCGGGTCTTTTTGCAGGCGATCTTTTCAGGATGTACACCAGGTATGCTGAAGCCAGGAACTGGAAAGTGGAGATCATGAACCATCACATAACCGGTGTCGGCGGTTTAAAAGAGATTGTTGCGATGATCCACGGCAAAGGAGCATACAGCCGTTTTAAATATGAAAGCGGCACTCATCGTGTTCAGCGTGTTCCAACAACAGAGGCTCAGGGAAGGATACATACATCTGCCGTTACTGTTGCGGTACTGCCGGAAGCAGAGGATGTTGAAGTTCACATTGATCCTGCTGATATTAAGGTCGATGTGTTTCGGTCGTCCGGTCCGGGAGGGCAATCGGTTAATACAACAGATTCCGCAGTACGTATTACCCATCTTCCCAGTGGGTTGGTAGTTACATGCCAGGATGAGAAATCGCAGCTAAAAAACAAAAACAAGGCGATGAAGGTACTCAGGGCTCGTCTTCTTGACAGTATCATCAAAGAACAGGATGAACAAAGATCCGAAGAGCGGAAAACCCAGATAGGCAGCGGAGATCGGAGCGAAAGAGTCAGGACTTATAATTTCCCCCAGGGAAGGGTTACCGATCACCGTATCGGGCTGACATTATACAAGCTGGAAAGTATTTTGCAGGGTGATATAGACAAAATAATAGACGAGCTTTCAACATTTTATCAGAGCCAGGCTTTACAGAATGCAGGATCAATTAAAGACCAGCGCCCATGAATGGACCATACTTAACATCCTCAAGTGGACTACCTCCTATTTTCAAACCCACGATATAGACAGCCCAAGGGCTGCAGCCGAAATACTTCTTGCGCATGCCTTAAAATTAAAAAATAGAATAGAACTGTATATGCGTTACGATCAGCCACTTTTCGAAAAAGAGCTTGCGCTTTTTAAGGCTTTGATAAAAAGGAGGATAGCCAGAGAGCCTATTGCTTATATTGTGGGAGTTAAGGAGTTCTGGTCGATGGATATTGCTGTTACAAGGGATGTTCTTATCCCCCGTCCCGAGACCGAGCATCTTGTTGAGGCAGCCCTTTTTCTTTTGCCGATAGATTCAGCGCTTGATTCTCGCAACATCCCAAAACGTATTTTAGAGCTTGGCACAGGTTCCGGAGCAATAATTTGCGCTCTTGCATCGCATCGCCCCGAGCATATTTTTATTGCTTCAGACCGTTCATTTAAGGCTGTTGAACTGGCCGCAAAGAATGCAAAACATCACAATCTTAATAAGAAAATCATGTTTTTTTCAGGTGATTGGTTTATGCCGTTAAAGGATGATACTCATCTGTTTGATATGATAATATCAAATCCGCCGTATATTAATACCCGGCTTATCAATAAACTTCAGCCTGAAATCTCCATGTATGAACCGGTTATGGCTCTTGACGGAGGTAAGGACGGCCTTTGCCGACTCGAACATATCATATTTCGTGCTCATACCTATCTTAAGCCGGGAGGCAGCCTTTTGTTAGAGATAGGTCATGACCAGAAAGAGGATATCCGCCGGATTGTAAATTCCTGTGGTCATTATGAACAGGTCGTGTTTACAAAGGATTACAGCGGACATCCACGTGTAGTTCAGATGAAAAAAAGATAACTACTCAGGTTCACAGTTCAAGGTTGATGCATTCGATTTTTTACAACGCTATCAAATTTATGTTGCGAAGTTTATTTAAGTTTGATACAAAAAATAGTTTAAAATAATTGAAGATTTCCTGTCCCGCTAAAGCGGGACTACGGGGGATGCGCTCGCTGTTTCAGTTCACACACCTTTGGACCTGTTTCCTGGTGCTTTCATTTTTTTGAGGGTCGGAAACAGGGATGATGGAGGTGAAGGAAAAAACCGATTAAGAGAAAGGGAAAAACTATGGCTTATCTTACAATGAGGGAGCTTCTTGAAGCTGGGGTACATTTTGGGCATCAGACAAAGCGCTGGAATCCAAAAATGAAACCATACATCTTCGGAGCAAGGAACGGTATTTATATTATCGATCTCCAAAAAACTGTTCGCATGTTTAAAACAGCATATGATTTTGTAACCGAGATTGTCGCAGACGGCAAATCGGTTCTTTTTGTCGGCACCAAAAAGCAGGCCAGGGAATCTATTTATGAAGAGGCTAATCGATGCGAAATGTTTTATGTGCATAACAGGTGGCTGGGTGGAATGCTGACAAATTTTCATACCATTAAACAGAGTATAGATCGTCTTAACCATCTTAACGATATAATGAATGATGGATCCATAAATTTGTTTCCCAAAAAGGAGCGACTGAAACTTGAGCATGAAAGGGTAAAGCTTGACAATAATCTTGGCGGGATCCGGACCATGAACGGGGCTCCAGGTGCTATCTTTGTTGTTGATTCTAAGAATGAGGCAATTGCAGTGCGTGAGGGAAAACGTCTCAATATACCTATTATTTCTATTGTTGATACCAACTGCAATCCTGATGAGATCGATTATATCATACCTGGAAATGATGATGCCATACGGGCAATACGGCTGATTACAGCCAGCATCGCCGATGCCTGCATCGAGGGTAGAAAGCAAATGTTAGAGAAACAGCAGGCAGAGGCCGACAAAGAAATCGAAGAGCAACCTGAAGAAGTGTCTTCTGTTGAAGAATTAGAACCAGACCAAAGGAGGGTTGTTTCAGACGGTTCAGATGGACCGATTGTAGAGATAATAAAAAAAGCAAAACCTGCAGCCTCGCCAACGCCCGCAGATGATTCTGAAAGCGAAGAATTGATAAATATTACCGAGGCAGAATAGACAGGAGAAAAAGAATGGCAACAATTAGCGCAGCAATGGTTAAACAGCTCCGTGAAAAGACAGGAGCAGGTATGATGGATTGTAAAGAAGCTCTTACAGAGTGCGATGGGGATATAAGCAAATCCATTGATTTCTTAAGAAAAAAAGGACTGGCTACAGCCTCAAAGAGATCCGGCAGGGTTATGAGTGAAGGCGTAATAGAATCTTATATTCATATGGGCAGCAAACTTGGCGTGTTGGTTGAGATTAATTGCGAGACCGATTTTGTCGCAAAAAATGATGATTTTCTTGAATTTTCAAAAAATATAGCAATGCATATTGCAGCCACCAATCCTGTTGGGATTAGGCCTGAAGATATTCCCGAAGAGGTAATTAACAGGGAAAAGGAAATCTATCGTGCGCAGGCCATAGAAACAGGCAAGCCTGAAAAGATTGTAGATAAGATAGCAGAGGGTAAACTACAGAAATTTTATAAGGACAACTGTCTCATGAGCCAGGCATACGTACGGGATCCCAATATAACTATTGACGATCTTTTAAACGGCTTGATTGCAAAGATCGGCGAGAATATTACGATTAAACGTTTTGTACGGTTCCAGGTAGGGGAGTCTTGAAACTTTGGCATTAGCTCGTTATAAAAAAGTTTTGTTAAAACTTAGCGGCGAAGCCCTTATGGGAGATAGGAACTTTGGAATCAGCCAGGAAAGGATAAAATATATGGCTGATGAAATCCGCTCGGTATTTGATCTCGGGATACAGATTGCCATAGTTATCGGCGGAGGCAATATATTCAGAGGGGTTAGCGCAGGTTCATTCGGCATGGATAGAACATCTGCTGATCACATGGGCATGCTTGCTACGGTGATCAACAGTATTGCATTGCAGGATGCTCTTGAAAAAAGAGGGGTTCAAACCCGCATACAGTCGGCCATATCAATGCATGAAATAGCTGAACCGTATATACTTCGCAAAGCTATACGTCATCTTGAAAAAGGGCGTGTTGTGCTTTTTGCAGCCGGCACCGGCAACCCGTACTTTACTACAGACACTGCCGCTGTATTAAGGGCCCAGGAGATTCATGCTGAAATTTTACTAAAAGCTACCAGAGTCGACGGCTTTTATGATTCAGATCCTGAAATTAACGGGAATGCTAAATTTATAGAAAAAATAACTTACATGAAAGTCCTTGAAAAACAGCTCAAAGCCATGGATACGACAGCTATTTCTCTCGCCATGGACAATAAGCTTCCAATTATTGTTTTTAATCTGAAAAAAAAAGGAAATTTCAGAAAGATTATATGCGGAGAGGAGATTGGAACACGAATTGACAATTGAGGGTATAAGCAGGTGAAAGAGATGATTGATTCGATTTATAAGGAAACAAAAGATTCGATGGGCAAGTCGATATCAGCCCTGAAAAATGAAATAAAAAGAGTCAGGACAGGGCGTGCCTCCAAGTCGCTGCTTGACGGCATCCGGGTTGATTACTACGGCACTCCGACGCCAATTAGCCAGATTGCATCTATTTCAGTCCCTGAAAGCCGTCTTATTACAATACAGCCCTGGGATGTTTCTGTAATCAAGGAGATTGAAAAGGCGGTATTGAAATCAGATCTCGGTCTAACGCCTTCAAATGACGGCAAGATAATAAGAATATCAATTCCATCGCTTACAGAGGAGAGAAGAAAAGAGCTTGTAAAGATCGTGCATAAAATGTGCGAAGATTATAAGATTCCGCTGCGTAATATAAGGCGTGATTCAAACGATCTGTTAAAAGGTTTAAAAAAGGATGGCGAGATTGCGGAAGATGATGCTTTCAGGGCTCAGGATCAGGTCCAGAAAATAACAGATGAGCATATCAAGCAAATCGACGATATCTATAACGAAAAAGAGAAAGAGATCCTTGAATTTTAGTGACCCCTCGAATCCCTCTCATGTGGCCATCATTATGGATGGGAACGGCAGATGGGCGAAACAGCGCCTTTTAAACCGGATAAAAGGTCATGAAAAAGGGGCTGAAACGGTTCGAACAATTATTGAGTGCTGCCGTGAAATCGGAATTTCCATCCTGACCCTGTATGCTTTTTCCACAGAAAACTGGCAGCGACCAAAAGTTGAGGTTGCTGCTCTTATGACCCTCCTTGTAAATTTTCTTAAATCAGAGCAAAAAAAATTATTGGATAATAATATCCGGCTTAATGCAATAGGGCAGATAGAGCGTTTGCCGAAAAATGTTCGTAATGCGCTGCATAAGACCATGGCTTTAACGGAAAAAAACAATGGCATGCTTCTAAACCTTGCGTTGAGTTATGGGGCCAGAGCTGAGATAGTCAGGATGGTAAAAGATGTTGCAATAAAGGTTAGAGAGGGCATAATCGATCCTGATTCAATAACAGATGATATTATATCTGATTCCCTTTATACAAAAGGGATGCCGGACCCTGATCTGTTGATAAGAACCAGCGGCGAGATGCGCATAAGCAATTTTCTTTTGTGGCAAATCGCTTATACTGAAATTTATATTACTGATACATTGTGGCCTGATTTTAGCAAGGATGAGTTTGTGCAGATTTTGAAAAATTATCAACACCGAAAACGCAGATTCGGCAAGGTCTGAATATGCATTTTAAACGTTGGATTACAGCTATCGTGGCTCTTCCCCTTGTTATCTTGCTGATTTGCAAAGGGGGATCAATTCTGTTTGCTATATTTATCTGTATAGTATGCATGCTGGCACTGGCGGAATATTTTCGCATAGTGTTCAATATCAGGGGCAAATCTGAATGCTCAAACAGTTTCAGTTTTCAGATTTTAGCTTATGTCTTTGGCCTTATGATTATTTTGGCCGCATATATAAACTCCTTTGATATTATTTTCGGCCTTATTATTTTAAACCTTATTCTTTCCGGACTGATTTCCCTGAGCTACTTCAAGACAAACCCCTCGGTTATAGAGCTAACTGCAAGACAGGTCCTGGGCATTATATACATTCCATTATTTCTTTCCTGCATGGTGTTAATACGAAATGATGCCGACGGCATAGCCTGGATTTTCTTTTTGCTAGTTCTTGTTTTTGCGGGTGATACAGGCGCATTCTATGTGGGCCGCCTTTTTGGGCGACATAAACTTTGTCCTGCCGTTAGCCCGGGAAAGACTATTGAAGGTGCTATTGGTGGACTTACAGCGACTTTGGGGGCAGGTCTTATCTTTATGAATTATTTTTTAAAATCGTTGCCTTTGTGGCCAGGCATCCTGTTTTTTCTTTCCATCGGAGTTGTCGGGCAGGTCGGCGATCTGTTTGAATCCGAACTTAAAAGATATTCCGGCGTGAAAGATTCAGGCTCAATCCTGCCTGGTCACGGCGGCATCCTTGATCGAATTGATGCGCTTTTGTTTGCGGCTCCTGTCGCATATTTTTTTAAGGAATATATATTGCTGTGAAACAGCTTTCAATACTTGGATCTACCGGATCAATCGGTTGCAATGCTCTTGCAATTATAGAAATGTTCCCAGAGCAATTTGGTATTAAAGCCCTTGCAGCCGGAACCAATGTTGAACTGTTAGCCGATCAGATCAAGAGGTTTTCCCCTGAGCTTGCCGTTGTTATTGATGAAAACAGGGCGCTTGAACTGAAAAGAATACTTCCTTCAATGTCCGGCGTTGAAATAATGTATGGGGAAGATGGATACAGGGCTGCGGCCACACATGGATCTGTTGATATGGTTGTGTCTGCAATAGTGGGCGCAGCAGGTCTTGTGCCGACTCTGGCAGCAATAGAGGCAGGCAAGGACATTGCGTTGGCCAACAAAGAATCTATTGTAATGGCAGGCGAAATTGTCTCAAAAAGAGCTGATGAAAAAGGGATTAATATACTTCCGATCGATAGCGAGCACAGCGCTATCTTTCAATGTATTGTCGGCCAGCGAAAAGAGGATCTTGACTCTATTTTACTTACAGGCTCCGGAGGCCCCTTTTTGAACCGGCCGGCAAGTGAATTTGCAAACATAACGCCGGAAGATGCTCTTGCACATCCAACATGGCAGATGGGCAAAAAGATCAGCGTTGATTCGGCCACACTTATGAACAAGGGGCTTGAGGTAATAGAGGCCAAATCCCTTTTCAAGGTTTCTATGGATATGATAAAAATTGTGATTCATCCGCAAAGCATGATTCACTCAATGGTTTCTTTCAGGGACGGATCAATAATTGCTCAGCTTGGCATACCGGATATGAAGGTGGCGATAGCATATGCCATGTCATATCCAGAGCGTCTTCCTCTAAGGCAGCCGATACCCGACTTTGTAAATATAGATCCTCTTACATTTAAAAAACCTGATTTAGATAAGTTTCCCTGTCTTGCTCTGGCTTACGCTGCTGGCAGGGAAGGTGGAACTCTGCCAGCGGTTTTAAATGCATCAAATGAGATGGCTGTGCGGGCTTTTTTAGACAGACGCATTCCGTTTGTCAAAATATCTGAGGTTATCGGCAGAATAATGGAGATACACTCTGTTGTCGCAAATCCGGAGCTGTCCGATATTATCGAAGCTGACAGGTGGGCCAGGGAAATGGCTGATGAGCTGATGAGCTGTTAAAGCTCATCAGCTCATCAGCTCACAATAGGAACTATTGTAATTATGTTTACTACTATTTTTTCATTTATCGTGGTTTTGGGAATACTCATTTTTTTCCATGAACTCGGCCATTTCCTTGTTGCCAGGCTTTTTGGAGTGGGGGTGGAAAAGTTTTCATTGGGCTTTGGCCCCAAACTGTTCGGAAAAAAGATAGGCAGAACCGATTACATTGTTTCTATAATGCCGCTTGGCGGATATGTTAAGATGGTGGGGGAAGAACCAAATGCAGATATATCTCCTGTTGACCTGCCTGTTTCATTTACACATAAGCATGTTTTTAAACGGATTTTAATCGTTGCGGCAGGTCCTTTTTTTAATTTTCTTCTTGCTGTAATAATATTTTTTGGAATTTTTCAAGGTTATGGTTCCTTTGTTTTAAAACCTGTTATCGGAGATGTTAACGAGGGTTTGCCGGCACATCAGGCAGGGCTGCAGAAGGATGATCAGATAATAGAGATTAATGGGTTTGCTATCAAAACCTGGGAGGAGATGGCCGGAATTATTACCGACAGCAAAGGTAAAAATCTTATTTTAACAGTTCGTCGGGAAGAATCAACCTTTGCTGTAAACGTTATCCCAAAGCAAATTTCGGCAAAAAATATATTCGGCGATGAAATCAAGCGATATGTAATCGGGATTAAATCCTCCGGTGATACATTTGCAAGGGATTTGAATCCGTTTCAGGCTTTTTCAGAGAGTATTATCCAAACCTGGAAAATTTCAAAATTAGTTGTAATTAGTATTGTTAAAATGATACAGGGAACTATCTCTGTAAAAACCATGGGCGGCCCGATAATGATTGCCGAGATGGCAGGCCAGCAGGCCAGGGAAGGAGCGACCAGCTTTATTTTTTTTATCGCTCTCCTTAGCATCAATCTTGGCATTTTAAACATACTTCCAATACCGATTTTAGATGGCGGCCATCTGATTTTCTTTTTTATTGAGGCAGTTATAGGACATCCGGTAAGCATAAGGATACGTGAAATCGCACAGCAGGCAGGTATTTTAATATTAATATTGCTGATGATCTTCGTGTTTTATAACGATATTTCACGCATATTTTTTAATTAAATTGTATAGGAATTTCCTTTCCTGAAATAACAAATAACAAATCACAAATATCAAATAAATTACAATGACCAAAATTCAAAATCCCAAACCCGTATATGTTTTGGTCATTGAATATTGAGATTTGAGATTTATTTGTAATTTGATGCTTGAAATTTGGGATTTTATAAGTTCAAAGAGTGTAACTATTTAGGTTCACAGTTCCACGGTTCACGGTTCCAAGTTAGAGACAGATGAACCCTGAACCCTGAACCCTGAACCCTGAACCATTATGCCGTATCGACTCGAAATAGCGCTTAACCCGGATCTTTTTGGTGCCGAAGGGGAAGGGATCCGCCGGAAGGCTTTCCATTATTTTGGCCTGAAACTTTCACAGGTACGTGCCATTAACGTGCTTACCATTGATGCTGACCTAACTGCCGACCAGTTAAAAACCATTCAAACGGAAATTTTCACAAACCCTGTAACACAGACATCCTCTTTTGATCCTATTCCGATTGAGTTTGACTGGATTATCTGGGTCGGCTTCAGGCCGGGTGTCAGGGACAATCCAGGCAGCACCGCTGTTGAGGCGGTAGAAGATATTCTGGGAATAAAGTTTAAGCCCGGGGAGGCGATCTATACTTCAAAACGGTATTGCCTGAAAGGAAAAGGGCTGAGACCCGAAGATGCGGATAAAATCGCCGGTGAACTGTTAGCCAACAACATTATACAGAGATGGAAGATATATTCACAACGCAACTGGGACAATAAAACCGGAACTGGAATTATTATTCCCAGGGTTAGGCTTGATCATAAGCCGGTTGTTGAGCCGATCCCGATTGACACCGATGAAACACTGAAAAGTATAAGCGATGAGCGGAACCTTGCTTTAAATCCAAATGATATTCCAACCATCAGGGCCTATTTTTTAGACAGCAAGGTTCAGGCAGAGCGGGCGCTGGTCGGTCTTGCAGAACCCACAGATGTTGAACTTGAATATATTTCCCAGGCAAGAAGCGATCATTGCAACCATAATACCTTCCAGGGGTTGTTCCATTATAAGGATCTTTCAACAGGCCATGCAGAGGTTGTGGACAATATTTTTGAAACCTGTATCAAGGAGCCGACACTCTCATTAAAGGAGAAAAAGCCGTGGGTTGTATCTGTGTTGTGGGATAATGCCGGTGCAGGACAATTTGATGGCGACCACTATTACGTCATCACAGGTGAGACCCACAATTCTCCATCCAACATGGAGGCTTACGGCGGGGCAATAACCGGCATTGTCGGCGTGTATCGCGATCCCATGGGCACTGGCAAGGGCGCAAAGCTAATTATGGGGGGCTATGGTTATTGTGTAGGGCAAAGGGATTATGCCGGCGATCTTACTCCGCATCTTCATCCAAGACGTCTTCTGGACGGGGTTATAGAAGGTGTGCGGGACGGCGGCAACAAGAGCGGGATCCCCACAACCTTTGGCCAGCTCCTTTTTCACCCCGGTTACATGGGGAAAGCCCTGGTTTTTGTGACAGCAGTCGGCATAATGCCTGCACAGATAAATGGAGAGCCTTCGGAACAGAAAAAAACATCACCCGGAAATCTGGTCATCATGTGCGGCGGAAGGGTCGGCAAAGACGGGATTCATGGCGTGACCGCAGCGTCCGAGGTTTTTTCTGAAAGCACTCCTGCCGGTCATGTACAGATAGGTGATCCATATACGCAGAAAAAGATGCACGATTTTATATTAGAGGCCCGCGACAAAGGGCTTATAAGATTTATTACAGATAACGGCGGTGGAGGGCTTTCATCATCTGTCGGGGAATCGGCTCTGTTTTCAAACGGATGCGAGATTGAGCTTGAAAAGGTTCCTTTAAAATACGAAGGCCTTGATCAATGGGAAATATGGATTTCAGAATCCCAGGAGCGTATGACTGTGGCCATAAGGCCGGAGGATTTAGACCGTTTTCTCGCACTTTCAAAAAAGCATGCTGTTGAGAGCACCGTTATCGGCAAATATACAGATTCAGGAAAACTTCATATTACCTATAACGGGAAGACCTGTGCTTATATAAACCTTGATTTGTTGAGTTCAGGTTTCCCCCAGTGGGAATTTGATGCGCACTGGCAGGAGCCTGATAAAAGAGGACTTTTTGAACCGGTTATCAGGGAACCCGGCGACTATGAAGCTTTACTGACAGACATTTTGTCGCGTCCCAACATATGCTCCAGGGAATGGATAGTCAGGCAGTATGACCATGAAGTGCAGGGAACAAGCGTTATTAAACCTCTTGTAGGCGCCGGCCGCGATGTTAACAGTGACGCGTCCGTTATAAGGCCTGTGCTTGATTCTGAAAAAGGGCTTGCTTTTGCCCAGGCGCTGTTGCCGGCATATTCGGCAATAGATGCTTATCACATGACAGCTTGCACCATTGATGAGGCTGTTCGCAGACTAATTGCTGTCGGGGCTGATTTGGACATGATAGGCGGTGTGGATAATTTCTGCTGGCCGAATGTTCAATACCATCCTCAAGATAATCCTGACGGAAAATTCAAGGCTGCGCAACTTGTGCGCTCATGCCGTGCTCTTCGGGATATCTGCCTGGCATATGGGATACCACTCCTTTCAGGGAAAGACAGCATGTATATTGATGGATATCTTGCAGGCCGATATGGTGAAACCCACAAGGTGTCCGCTCTTGAAACCATTCAGTTTTCAACCATATCTGTTATCAATGATATAAACAAATGCATTACAATGGACTCCAAGATTCCTGGTGATCTGGTTTATATTCTTGGAGAAACAGGAAACGAGCTTGGAGGCTCAGAATACTACGAGCATTATGGATATGTCGGCCTGAATGTCCCGCAGGTGCATTCCAGGCAGTTTGCCACACTTTACAGGGCGCTCGGCAGCGCTATTGAAAAAGAGGTTGTCGCATCTGCCCATGGAATATATCGCGGCGGTCTGGGCCTGCACTTAGCACTGGTTGCCATGGGCGGGGGCCTGGGCATGAAAGTTGATCTTGCTCTTGTTCCTTCCAACAGTGTTAATCGCATTGACACCATTTTATTTTCAGAATCCGCAGGTCGCTTTATAGTGACAATAGATCCTGAAAACAGAAAGACCTTTGAAGATATTTTTAAAGGGCTTCCTTGTTCCTGCATAGGGGTTATAACGGATAAATCCGGCGATTTGGTTATCAGCGATTCTAAAAACAGGGGGAAAAGCAAGACCATTATTTCCATTCCGGTTCAAGACTTGAAGGCTGCCTGGAAAAAACCGTTTGGAGAGTTGATATGAAGAGGGTAAATGCTCTTGTTCTGGCTGGATACGGCCTGAACTGTGACAATGAAACAGCTTATGCCCTTGAACTGACCGGCGCTTCAGCTATCAAGGTGCATATAAATTCCCTTATTGACGGTTCTGTAGGCCTTGATGATTTTCAGATAATGGTCTTTGTAGGAGGATTCAGCTGGGGAGATGATCATGGCGCCGGTGTAATCCAGGCTGTTCGCCTGAAGACAAATCTTGGAGATAAAATGCTTGAATTTGTTGACAGGGGAAATCTTGTGCTTGGGATATGCAACGGATTCCAGACCCTTGTCAACCTGGGACTTTTGCCTGGTTTCAGAGGCGATTACAAGACGCGATCCATTGCTCTTACATTTAATGATTGTGGAAATTTCAGGGATGATTGGGTAATGCTGAAGGTTAATCCTTCATCTCCATGTGTATTTACAAAAGGATTTGACACCATGGAGCTTCCTGTAAGACATGGGGAAGGAAAGTTTTATTCAGACAAAGCCGTAATTGAGCAATTATTTAAGAACAACCAGGTGGTTGTCCGGTATGCCATGTCAAAAGGCCGTCTTGCTAACAACAGGTTCCCATTTAATCCAAACGGGTCAATAAATGATATTGCCGGCATATGCGATCCCACCGGCAGGATCTTCGGACTTATGCCTCATCCTGAAGCTTTTAACCACTGGACAAATCATCCTGACTGGACGCGTGACAAGGAAAAGATAAAGCGCCGCGGAGGTGCGGTAAAACCAGGGACTACAGCCGGCATACGCATGTTTCAAAATGGTGTGGATTTTATTTGCGGCGGATATTAGAGGATCTATGCGGCTTTTTAATAAACAATCGGGCTTCACACTCATTGAACTGATCGTTATCATTGCTATCGTGGCAGTTTTTGCGGCCATTGCCGTTCCAAATTTTCTGTCTTATATGCCAAAACACCGGTTAAATGGAGCGGCCAGGCAGGTAATGGGAGATTTGATGGCGGCGAGGATGAAGGCGGTTAGTCAGAATAGAAGAGTAAAAGTATTCTTTTATAATGATCCCGTCAATCAGTACAAGATATGCGATGATGCAAATAATAATGGAACAGTAGCTGACGGAGAAGGTGATGTTCAGCTTAAAGATATTCAGGACGAATACCACGATGTAACCTTGACTAAAAGTGCGGACCCTGTATTTCAGCCTCGCGGTACGGTGAGCCCGACGACCAAAATAACTCTGAGCAGTACCAGTGACAGTAGCTTAATTAAATATGTCAAAGTTGCTATTACCGGGCGGGTAAAGATAGATGATACACCATAATTATGATAACCAAAGGCCTGAAGTAACGCCTCGACTACGCAGTAGCAATGGCTTTACCCTGATGGAAGTTCTGGTTGCCATGCTTATTTTGTCAGTAGGATTGCTTGGAATGGCGGCTCTGATAACAGGGATAATTAACAGCAATAAGCTAAGCAACAGGATTAGCACTGCCACGGTTCTGGCGCAGGATAAGATGGAAAAGATTAGAGGGGTTGGATACGATGACGCAGAAGACGAGGACGGGACAGAAGACTATAATAATATTTCAAATTATCTTTTATACAAAAGGATCACAGCCGTAGCTGCCGGTGATCCTGCGGCAGGCATGAAAAAGATAACCGTTACCGTATATTGGGATTCTGATGACCATTCTGTTGTTTTAAATACGATTCTTGCGGAGTGAACCTATTGTATTATTTGCCTAAAAATAGAGAGGGTGGTTTTACCCTGGTAGAACTGCTGATTGCCATGACTATAGGCTTGATTATCCTGGCGGCATTGTCGAGCACTTTCCTTATGCAGCGCAAAATCTATGATGTCCAGGAACAGATTGTCGAGATGGTGCAGACCGCAAGAGCTGCCATGGATATGATGACCAGAGAGATCAGGATGGCAGGGTATGATCCGACAGGCGCAGGTTTTGATGGTATTACGTATGATGCCGATCAATTGGAGATAAAGGCAGATATGTATCAGACGAATAACACAGGTAATCCTGACGGGGATACTGACGACTCAAATGAACATATAAAATATACTATGGACTCGGACTACCCTTTTGAGATCAGGAGAGACACGGGCGGTGGTAGGCAAGAATTTGCCTTAAACATTCAAACATTTACCTTTGATTACTTAAACAGCGCCGGCAGCGCCACGACCACAACCGCTGATATCCGGCAGATAAGGATTACAATAACCGCCAGGACATCTAAAGCAGATGCTGATTATTCAGCAAATAATGGTTACAGGACACACACTCTAACATCTTTGATAACGCCGCGGAATCTTGGTTTATAGAAACTCGTTGCTCGTTATTCGTTGCTGGTTACCCGTTACTGGTTGCTTGTTCAATAAGAGATTTTTACAAAATTAACTTTTGAGTCATTGCGAGGAACGAAGTGACGTGGCAATCTTATTTGTTCGCAATGACAATACAGACATTTTTTCAAAGGTCTCAATACTGGGTTTTAAATGTCAAATTTAATACATAAAAATGAAAAAGGAATGGTCCTTCCTCTTGGGCTTATGTTCCTCGCTATTATAGCGATTCTGGGAACCACAGCGGTTATAGTAACAACAACAGACCTTAAGATCGGCAGCAATTACAGGGCCAGCGAACAGGCATTCTATAATGCCGAGGCGGGAATTGAGAGGGCCAAGCTGGTCTTATTTCAGGGAAGTGATAATGGTTTGGACGATGAATTATTAGGCGCCGATGCAACTGCAAGCACTGCGGACGATGGAATCTTAAGTTTTGGGTCAAGTGTCAGCTTTGGTGATGGAAATTATAGTGTTGTGGTAACTGACAACGATGATGGTGATGGTGATTTGTTTGCTGATAGTGATGGTAAGGCAATAGTTACTTCAACGGGCACGGCGCTAAACAATGCCCAAAAAGTGATAAAGGCAACAGTGGAATTGGAAAGTCTCTTTAGTAAAGCTGCCTTTGGTTGTGATGAGGTTCAGATGAGCGGGGGTGGTGTTACCGATAGCTTTGATTCGTCCCTTGGCTCTTATGCGTCTCAGGCTGTGAATACGGATCCCTGGGGGAATACGATTGCGCTTTCAAACGGCGACGTGGGGAGCAATGGAGATATCAAGTTAACTGGGGGAAGCGCTGTGAACGGCGATGCCACCCCAGGTCCGGGATGTTCTGTCTCATCAAGTGGGGATGTCACAGGATCAACAACGCCTAATTCCCAGACAGAAGACTGCACTCCGCTGGATCTTGCCTCAAGGATGAGCACAGCTTCATCAACTAATGATAATGGCACAATTCCCCTTTTGACAGATAAAGGGAAAGATCCATTTAAAACACCAGGGAGTCAGGACTTGCACCTGAGCGGTGGTGACAACATAGATTTATCTGCCGGAACCTATTATTTTACTGATGTTAGTCTGGGTGGGGGATCGACCATAACCACTAGTGGAAAGGTTACGATTTATGTTGATGGAGATTATGATATCAGTGGAGGGGGTGTCATCAATAGTGGCGATGCTACAGATCTGGCTGTTTATGTCAGTGGAACCCAGGCAAAATTAACTGGGGGATCTGGCACCGCTGGAGCCATCTACGCTCCTAATGCAGATGTATTAATCTCGGGTGGCGGAGAAATCAATGGTTCAGTCTTTGGAAAAACTGTCAAAAATAGCGGTGGTTCGGATTTTCACTATGATGAGGCATTAGGAAAAAAAGGACCATACCTTAGTGCCAAGATAACCAACTGGCATGAGGTTTTCTAACGAGAACAACCTATCACTCACTGTCACATCTGACTATCCCACCAGGCAGGCATTACCCCGCCATAAGAGGTCTTTACCTTATTGCGAAATCTTGAAAGCTCGGTCTTTAAGGATCGCAGCGTTTTAGCTTCCGCCTGCATTTGTTCAGCATCGTTTTTTGCTTTAGCCTTTCTGAAAGCGGCACGAACAGTCTTGATTTCCGTTGCAATACGCATTTTTTCGTTAAGAAATGCTTCTTTTTCAGGATGAGTCAACAGCTTGATCTCTTTTCCCTGCTCCGATTCCGGTTTGTATTCAGATTCTGATTTGGTCTCTTCTTCTTTTGCCGGTTGTGGTTCTTCCTTTACGTATGGCAGATCAGACTCTCTGATTTGCCAGATCAGGTTTTTTCCAATTCCCACAATTCCGCCGCGATAGTAAAACTTTATCTGCCGCCCTTCCTTCCAATAGTGGTTGGTTATAAATGTAGAGCCGTTTTTTAACTTAATAAGATAAGAGGAAAGGCAGACAGAGGGATATATGAAAAAGGCGATGGTTACAATTATTAGAATAAACTTTTTCATAAGATTCTCCAATCTTTCTGCTCTCTGCTCTCTGTATGTTTGCCCTATTTTTTGTATCTATTCAGAGGGTATTATATTACCGCCCATTCGCTACGCTCATTAGAGGCACAGAGTACGCAGAGGATTTCATCTTATTAATTTTCGCTGAGAGGGCGAAAATTAATAAACCCAAGCCCTTCGAGCAGATCACGCTAACTTTGATCAACTAAAATATTCAGGTAATTGGGGCAGCGTCATATTATAGCTTTCTATAATACCATCAAATTAAGCGAAGCTTCTGAAGCTTTCTGTTTACCGTCCTCTCAACGGTAAACAGAAAAATAAAATTCTCTTTGCGGCTTTGCGGTGAATAAATTCTTTGAGTTAGCAGTGTACCCCCTGAATAATTACTATTTTTTCGGCAAAGGGCTGCAAATTTTAGCGCCGGGAGTAATGCTTTTATCAGACCTTGTAATGAGAACCGTGGATGTGGTCTGTTCTGTGCGCAGGACAAACAATGTTCCGAAATCTACAATCGAAAGAAGGGTGTATTTTTTACTTTTGGGATCGAGCCGCTTTTTTTCCTGGTAATATATGCTGTAGTACTGTCCGGGCATTACGCCGTCTTGATTGCCCCTGTCAATAAAGGCTATTGCGCTGTCTCCGATGATGGTTGCCTTTTCTTCTGCCCCTAAGATTGTTCCTTCAAGCCCTTCTTTGCTTTTGGTTATGAATATTTTTGGCGATTGCTGTTTATATGGCATCAGAAAATCATTAACCGCAATACTTCGAAAAGATTTAAGAACTTTGGCTATAGCAAAATCAGGCTTCTTTTCTGTAATTTCGAGTATGCCTGTTATATAGTGTTGGATTCCAATAAAAGCCTTTGTTTTTTTGTCTATTACAGGGTGTATGGTTCTATATATTGTATATTTTTCTCCTGGAATAAATGATGTGTTATTGTTTTGCCTTAGGTAAACCTTATCACCATGACTGATCATAATTTTATCCTCATATGACTTTAATATGTAGCCGGAGGAGGTGACAGGTTCCTTTTTTATAAAACCAATGCTGTCAATTGCCTTATAAAGAAGATATGGAGGTTCTTTTTGCGGCTCTTTTACTTGCAAGGATTTTTCAGTCACATCTGTTTTAGCCGTTGTTTTAACCCATCCTTTATGAAACAGGCGTATCCTTTCGCCCGGGTAAACAAGATGGGGATTGGAAACCTGGCTGTTTTTTTCCCACAAATCAGGCCATTGCCATGCTGAATCAAAGAATCGCTCTGAAATATCCCATAGCGTGTCTCCCTTTTGAATAGTATAATAAAAGCCTGTCTCATGTTCGATTCCCTTTTCATTTTCGGCAAAAAGATATAAGGGAAAAGCAATTATTACTGTAAATATGCACAGGAAGGTAATTAGCCGGATATTTGTATTGTAATTCATATATTACTCCCGGGCTTTGTTATTTTTTCATAACTACTCAGGTTGTCAGGTTTGCGGTTCACAGTTAACGGTTAACGGTTGAAAAAAGTGTGAACTGTGTGAACTGTGAACCGACAACCGTGAACCGTTATAATATTTATATCCTGTTAATTTGTCAATCTTTTCAAAAAAAAGCCCTCATGCTGCAACAGCATAAGGGCTTTTTTTGTTTTGAGATGACCGGTGTAAAGACGGCTTTATTTTACATCATTCCGCCCATTCCACCCATTCCACCCATTCCAGGAGCGCCTCCCGGCATAGGCATGTCTTTTTTCTCTTCAGGCTTTTCCGCTACCATGGCTTCTGTTGTCAGCATTAATGCAGCAACACTTCCCGCGTTTTGCAGAGCAAAACGGACCACCTTGGTAGGATCGGTAATGCCTGCTTTAATCAGGTCTTCGTATGTGTTGGTTTCAGCATTGTATCCAAAGGCGCCTTCGCCATTTTTGACTTTTTCAATCACAACAGAGCCTTCTACGCCGGCGTTGTTCGCGATCTGGCGCAGAGGTTCTTCTATGGCGCGCATAACAACCTTTACGCCCAGCTTCTGGTCAGCCTTGATTTTAATCTTGCCCAGAGCATTCAGGCAGCGTACCAGCGCCACGCCGCCGCCGGCTACAATACCTTCTTCAACAGCAGCCCGTGTAGCGTTTAATGCATCTTCGACACGCGCCTTTTTCTCCTTCATTTCAGTTTCGGTAGCAGCGCCTACATTAATAACAGCCACCCCGCCGATTAACTTGGCCAGACGTTCCTGGAGTTTTTCACGATCATAATCAGAGGTTGTATCTTCTATCTGAGCGCGAATCTGTTTTACGCGGCCTTCCAGATCGCTGCGAGTTCCAGCGCCGTCAATGATAGTGGAATTATCCTTGTCAATGGTAATTCGTTTAGCTTTGCCAAGGTCTTGCAGCGTAATGTTTTCCAGTTTGATTCCAATGTCTTCTGATACAACCTGGCCTCCGGTAAGAATCGCTATATCCTCAAGCATGGCTTTTCTTCTGTCGCCAAAACCTGGAGCTTTAACAGCGGCAACCTGCAGCGTTCCTCTCAGCTTGTTTACAACCAGAGTGGCAAGAGCTTCGCCGTCCACATCCTCTGCAATGATTACAAGAGGTTTGCCCATTTTTGCGATTTGCTCGAGTATGGGAAGAAGGTCTTTCATGGTGCTGATCTTTTTCTCGTTGATGAGAATATAAGGATCCTCAAGTGAAACAACCATCTTATCCGGATCTGTAACAAAATATGGAGAAAGATATCCACGGTCAAACTGCATGCCTTCTACCACCTCAAGTGTGGTTTCCATGCTTTTTGCCTCTTCAACGGTGATAACGCCCTCTTTGCCGACCTTGCCCATTGCCTCGGCAATGATATTGCCTATTGTTTCATCGTTGTTTGCGGAAATGGTGCCTACCTGGGCTATTTCACGCTGATCTTTGGTCGGTTTGCTCATATTTTTAAGCTCATTGACCGTAACATCAATGGCTTTTTCAATACCACGTTTTATGGCCATAGGGTTGTTGCCTGCGGCAACCAGCTTTTGTCCCTCTTCATAGATACTCCTTGCCAGCACTGTGGCAGTTGTTGTCCCGTCGCCGGCCATATCACTTGTCTTGCTGGCAACCTCTTTCACCATCTGGGCGCCCATATTTTCAAACTTGTCTTCCAGTTCGATTTCTTTAGCTACGGTTACTCCATCCTTTGTAACCGTGGGAGAACCCCAGGATTTATCAATAACAACGTTTCTTCCTTTTGGCCCAAGAGTCACAACCACAGCATCAGAGAGGGTTTTAATCCCGTTAAGCATAGCTTCACGGGCCTTCATATCATATTTTATAATTTTAGACATCTTGATCAATCCTCCATTTATAGTATCAATATTATTATTCGATTATTCCAAGAACATCATCTTCACGCATGATGAGATATTCTTCACCTTCAATCTTTATGTCGGTGCCGCCATACTTGCTGAATAGAATCTTGTCATTTTTCTTTATCTCAAGAGCAATTCTCTTGCCGTCATCTCCGATTTTACCCTTACCAACAGCAACGACCTTTCCTTCTATCGGTTTTTCCTTAGCTGTATCGGGAATAATAATTCCCCCCCTGGTCTTGGCTTCTTCTTCAACACGTTGTACTAAAATTCGATCTTGTAATGGTCTGAGTTTCATTGTTTACAATCTCCTTTTTTCTTTTCACGAATTATTAAAAGTTTTATATTTTAATAAAATAGTTACAGATTTAAATTTGTAAAGAGCAATAAATTTAATTTTTTAAAAGGTCAAAAATAAGACGACTTTATAAAAAATACATTCAAAGGTCTCTACGGCGCATTGGATGGACTTTTTTAAAAAGTCGCCATCTTTAATTATCTTTTTTAGCTGATTTGTCTGATTTGTCGGTTTTTGAAGTCGATGTTTTGTCCTTTGCTTTACTTGAAGCAGCAGAGCATTGGGATTTGTTTGAATAGTCCGTTACATACCACCCTGTCCCTTTTAGATGAAAACTGCTTTGCGAAATAAACTTTTGAAGCTTTCCTGCACAGTGATCACAGTTAGTTAACGGTTTATCGGAGAATCTTTGTATTACCTCTTTAATCCTGCCGCATTGAGTGCATTCATATTCATAAACCGGCATTGTCTAACAACCTCCTTACATAAGCTTTGTTTTGTATTATAATAAGTGTTTCCCCATTGTCAAGTGGGTGGCTATCGGTTTTTTTATCAGTTCCGCAATTCATCAAAGGTCGTGCGCCATTTATCATAAAACTTTAAGACATCTGCCAGCCCCGTAACCTTTACAGGCCTTAAAATTTCATGGGTTTTTTCATGCACACGTTTTTCTTCAGCAGTTTTTTCTTCACATGAAGCATCAAAGCTCTGGATAAATTTGCTGAACCTGACAATATGAATTAATTCATGGGATACAATATATAGTATGAATGGAAAGAGTTCCATACCGGGTGATTGTTTTAATGCTGCAAGAATGGAATGGTCCTGAAGACATATTTTATAAAAATCATATGTTGATGAGCTGAGAGATGTATTTTTTAGTTGGCCTTTGTAGCGGATGATCTGTGCAAAAGGGTCATCAATTATTTCCTCTTGGCAAAGATCAGCCAGAGTTTTGACGTCATACCTGCGGTGAAGCCACTGAGCTTCCGACATCTTGTAAGAGTTGCTGACAAGTTCTTCTGCCATTGCGACTGAATTGTTTACCACTTTGAGCTGATCCGGGTTGAATTTTTCCATACGAAACCATCAAATTTACTTTATACGGTCATATAATTTTCTAAAAAGCGATATGAACTATTTTTGCGCTGCGTGCCCCAAAATTTGGGATTGGATAAAAATCACAAATGTTTGATAAATAATGTGCAGTCAATCCCAAATATTGAGTTACTGCCAAATATTGAGAACTTGATAAGCATATCGCTTTTTAAAAAAATACATGACCTTATAACTTCGCGTTTGTTTTTTGCAATTGTAGATAGTTTGTTGCATAGGATTAAAATATTGTAAACTATTAATAAAATTGTGGACAAATAATAATAGATAATGTTAAAAACAGAATTTATGTAATTAAATTATGATGGTCTCGTAACAAGTCGAAAAGACACATTTTTTCACATTTTTTGTCATTCTGGCGAAAGCCGGGCACGTAGTGACACGAAGTGAAGCATCAGCGCTAACCGTTAGCGCTATCCAGTATTTTCAGGTAGTTGCAACTACTATGGACTCCGGTTTTCACCGGAGTGACGACTTTTTACGAAACCATCAATTATGATTGGAGGTGATTTGTTGGGTAGTGTAGTTAAAAAACGGAGAAAGAAAATGCGAAAACATAAACACAGAAAGCTTTTGGCACGTACACGCCACCAGAGAAGAAAAGGTAAATAAGGATTAAGGATTAAATAAGGATTAAAGGATTAAGGATTAGGGGATTAGTGAACAGCAGCCTAATACTTTAATCCTTAATCCTCTAATAATCCCCTACTTAAAATTAAAATCCCCTTTAAGATATTTAAAAAATTCTGAATCTGTTGAAAGAACAACAGAGCAGTTTTCATCAAGCGCCTCATTGTAAATTTCAAGGGTCTTGACAAATGAATAGAACTTCGGGTCTATTCCAAATGCTTCTGCAAATAGTTTAGTTGCTTCTGCATCGGCTTTTCCTTTTATTACCTGGGCGGTTCTGTAAGCCCGCGATGTTATCTTTTTCAAGTCCCGCTCTTTGTCGCCTAAAATTTTTCGGGATTCCCCCATTCCTTCGGAACGAAATTTTTCTGCTATCTGACTGCGTTCCGCAATCATTCTGCCATAAACAGCTCTTCTAACCTCTTCTACATAATTAATACGCTTGATCTTAACATCGACGAGTTCGATCCCGAACTTAGCGAGTTTGGGTCGAGCCTGTTCCAATATCCCTTGAGTTATCTTTTCCCTGCCCGTAGTAATTGAGTATGTGTCACGCTCTTTTTTCTTTTCACCTTCCATGTCTTCTTCAAGCGCTTCCATCCTCCTGTTTGACTTACGAACGGTTTCAATAAGCTCGTGGGAGGTTATAAAGTTTCTTACCGCCGGATCGATGATATCATCAAGCCTTCCCAGAGCGCTTACAGTATTGTTTACGGTCTGGAAAAATTTGATGGAATCGACAATTTTCCACCTGGCAAATGTGTCAACCCATATATAGGTTTTTTCCAGGGTCGGTATCTGCCCCGGATCCCCATCCCAGGCCAGAATGTTTTTTGGAAAAGAGTTGGCCTGCTGGATAAAAGGGATTTTGAAGTAAAGACCCGGGTCTGTTTTTGGATCGCCGACGACCTTCCCGAATTGAGTAACTATCACCTGCCTGGTTTCATCGACAGTATAAGCTGAGGCAAATGCAACAAGAGAAAATGCAATTGCAGCGACAATTAAAATCATACTTTTAGGTTTCATTTTTGCACACCTATTTGTTTTCCAAGATTAAGTAAGGGTAAAAGATTCTTTTGTTCAGAATCTATAATATATTTCTGGCCAAGCTTTGGAAGCAGCTCCTGTATCGTTTCAAGATAAAGTCGCCTTTTAGTAACATCCTTTGCTTTTATGTATTCTTTATAAACGGCCGTAAACCTTGAGGAATCACCCTTAGCCCTGTTTATCCTGTCTAAAGCATAGCCTTCTGCCGCCTTGATGGTTCTTTCCGCCTCACCCCTGGCGGCAGGTATGGCCTTGTTGTAATCCTCCTTGGCTTTATAAATCATTTGTTCCTTTTCCTGAACCGCCTGGTTGACTTCGTTAAAGGACGACTGTACAGGCCCGGGAACGTTGGTCTTTTTCATTTCTATTGTTACAATATTAATGCCGGCTTCTGCATTATCCATCTCTTTTTGCAGGATGTGCCTGGCTTCAATTGCGATCTCCTCACGTTTTGTAATAACCTCGTTGATACTCCTGTCGCCCACTACAAGACGCATCGCTGCTTCCGACATATCTCTGAGCAGTTTGGGGACACCCCGCACTTTGAACAGATAATTATAAGGATCCTTTATCCTGTACTGGACAATCCATGGAACCAGCCCCACATTAAGATCTCCGGTAAGCATAAGAGATACGTTGATATCACTGCCGCCGGTTGGGAAACGTTCTCTAATGTCTCTTCCTGCTGAACGGAAGCCGAACTCCTCTTTATAGACACGTTTTATCTTTACCTTTGTTATTTTTTCAATTCCTGCAGGCAGCTTGAAATTAAGCCCTGGCTGGCTGGTGCGGATATATTTCCCAAACCGCTGGATAACTCCGACCTCATCCACTCCGATAGTATAAAACATCGAAGAGCCGAAAAACAGGGCGATTAGAATAAGAATAATAATCGGGCCGCCGGGTAATTTGAACCCTTTAAATTTTTTCACAAGTTCATCCACACCCGGTTGCATTCCGCTTCCGCCCACACTCTGTTGCCGCTGCTTAAGTTTGTCCCAATCCCAATTCATAGCTTTAATATCCTGTAAATATTGATGAATTCATAAAAAGTTGAATTCATCAGGTGTTAAGTGTTAGGTGATAGGTGTTAGGATAAAGTATTTATCTTGATAAGATTAAATTAGAATATAAATTACAAGTCATTCCAAGTCAAGCTAAAAGCAGAAAAAAGATGTTGGCCTGACAAAACTGTTTTTCTTGACAATAAAACTTATCCCTTTATAGTTTTGATGAATTCGTAAAAAGTCGAATTCATCGAATGTGTCATTTCGACCGCAGGGAGAAATCTTATCTTTTCAATAGGTTGCAGTAAGATTTCTCCTGTCGTCGAAACAAGGATTTCTCGTTTCACTCGAAATGACAGGCCAAAGGGACTTTTTACGAGTTCGTCAGTTTTATTATTATGGCGGAAAAAAGAAAAAATATCAAAGAATTTGAACATATAGGCAGTGTTATTAATGAGGTGCTGAAAACATGCCGGCATGAATCTGATGAAGAGCTAATTAAGGTTTGGAATTTGTGGAATAGCGCAGTAGGAGATGTTGTTGCGGAAAATACTAGGCCTGCCGCATTCAAAGGAAGGCTTCTTCTTGTGCATGTGGCCAGTTCAACATGGATGCACCAGCTTCGATTTTTAAAAACAGATATTCTAAGAAAGATAAATGATGCTCTTGGCAAGGATATGGTCGGAGAAATAAAATTCAAGATCGGTCCTTTAACCTAAAAGATGAAAACTTTAACCACAGATACTTTTTTTAACGGCCGTCTGCAGGTCAAACAGAATCGGTCCGGCTACCGTTTTTCGATTGATGCGGTTTTGTTAGAATCCCATATCATGTTGCGGCCGGGTGACAAGGTACTTGATCTTGGAACAGGATGCGGAATTATTTCTTTGATTCTTACGCATAGGCATAAAAAAGTAAAAGTTTATGGCGTTGAAATTCAAAAGGAGCTTGCTGATATTGCATCCGAAAATGTTAAAGAAAACCGTATGGAAGATCGAATTACCATTCTCTGCTGTGATATGAAAGAGCTGAAACATGATATGGTTTCCGGTCCCGTGGATCTGATTGTATGCAATCCCCCATACAGGAAGGCCAGGTCGGGAAGGATGAACCCGGATCAACAAAAAGCGGTTGCCAGGCACGAAATTAAGATTAATCTCAATGGTGTTATTGAAACAGCCCGCCGCATGTTACGAACTTCAGGAAGGTTTGTTATGATTTACCCTGCCCAGCGAATAACCGATATGCTCACCCAAATGCGTTCAAATGGTATTGAGCCTAAATTTTTCCGCATGATTTATTCAGACCTGAGTTCGGAAGCAAAACTTATTTTAGTGGAAGGGATTAAAGGCGGCCGTCCCGGCACAAAGATTGGCCCACCCCTTGTCATCTATTGCAAAGATGGTTCCTATACAGATGAAGTCAAAAAGATGATGGGAGGGACTGAAAAAAATGAACATCGAACATCGAACGTCCAACATCGAATGTTGAATGGGAAAAGATGAAGAAACAGAAATAGTCACTCAAGATTCGGCATTGGTTTTTTTTCGATTTTAAAATAATTTTAAAGAGCAGAGCGACATCATTATTCGACGTTCGACGTTGGATGTTCGATGTTGGACGTTCATCTTTTAATATGTTCGATGTTCATTTTTTAATGGATTAGCCTGTTTATCACTTGGCCGGTTATTACCTTTGGATAAAAATAGGTTGATTTTCTCGGCATTATCAGCCCCTGCTGGGCTATTTCACGCACCTGATTAATCTTTGTCGGGTTAAGAATAAAGGTGATATCGCATCTGCCTGAGGCAACCTCCTGAATCGCCTTTTCTTCGCTGCTTGAATAGGCAATCAGTTTTTCATTATCCAGCATTGATTGATCAAAACCGAGGATCTCCATTAAAATTAGGCGTGTCAGCACAGTAACGTCAAGGTTTATTAAAGATGCTGAAATTTCTTTGCCGAACATCTGCTTCATGATTTGTGGCTTTAGTCTCAGCAGATAAAATTCCTGCCGATTTTTTATAAAAACCCCGATTATATTTTTTGAGTTGTTTAATCTAAGAGCCGAGATAAATTGCACGCGGGCTTTTTCCCTGCTTTTTTCATCAAACGGGATAGTTGTTATTTCAAAGTAATTTTCGGCTTTTTGAATAAACGTTTCAAGATCAGAATCCTGAACCTTTTTCAGCATGCGGTGTGCCGGAAGTATAATAAGCCCCGGATCTTCCATGCTGCTGAGATACATCATTACATAGTTGGCCGGATGGTCGGCGCTGAAACCGGGTTTAATTTCAGATATCCGCTTTTTGTATTTAAGAGCTGTTTCATATCTATGGTGACCATCGGCAATGAGCAGTTTTTTTTCCTTCATTGCATCGGTTATATGACTATGCATAGATGTGTCGGTTATGCGCCACAGTCTGTGCTTCAGGCTGTTGCTGTCAATAAATTCCATATCCGGCACTTTAGCGCCGGCCGCATCCTTTAATGAACCCAGAATGTCGTTTTGATCGGAATAAATTCCAAAGATCGGGCTGAAATTGGCATGGCATGCCTTTATAAGTTCAAATCTTTCGGCTGTTACCTTGGAGAAGGTTTTTTCGTGTGGAATAATTATTCCCTTGTTAAAAGGTTCAAGGCCGACTAAAGCAATCAGGCCGTAGCGTGTAATAGTTTTATTTTCTGAAGAAAACTCCACACTTGTAAGGTACAGCGAAGGTGAGTTGTCCCGAACCAGGATATTTTTTGAGAGCCAGTCATTAAAAAGACCAGCGGCTCTTGTGTGCCAATTGTTTTTATTTGTATCATTTTCAGCCTGTTTGCCCAGTGTCAGCCGGATAATATTGTATGGATGCCGGTTATGGAAATCGAGCTGTTCCTGTTCTGAGATAACATCATAAGGGGGTATTGTAACATCCCCCAGGTTATGAGTCTTGTCAGGGTTATAAAAAATTCCTTTAAATGGTATAATTTTAGCCATGTTTTTTTCCTGTTTGGTCGATTAATTTAGACAGATGACAATAAAAAGGATAATCTTGCTCAAGTCAAATAATTATTCAAAAAGTTTTATTTGTTTTTCCTGTTTCCTATACTATCAAGTTACATAAAGTTTATTGACATGAAACAGCAAAAAAATATATTAAAATTAGGTAATTGATTAAGTTATGGCACCTATGTTAAAGGTGTCAAATGGACTTAAAAAC
>JACKQG010000899.1_pt1 | contig 41854 bp, 46 predicted proteins | sample 8237621 | NCBI WGS metagenome assembly JACKQG01 (sample SAMN15677084, study PRJNA649215) | marine metagenome | biome: marine; feature: Black Sea; material: saline water; isolation source: suspended particulate matter (SPM) from the Black Sea western gyre | collected 2013-06-09/2013-06-10 | depth... | reverse complement strand
GCAATGCAGATGATTTTGACCAGAAAAATGATGCCATGCAATTCTATGTAGATACTAGTTTACTAGCTAATAGTATTTTTATAGAAAATTCAAATGTGTCATTAAGACCTCCATTGGGCTGGGAACCTATTTCTGGTCTCGATTTTGAAAAATTATCTAAGAGTATTAAAAGTGGAGATAATATTTTTGATATTTATTTGAGTAATGCATATAGATCAATAGATGGTGCACTTATGATTATTTCAAGCATTCAAAGCAAAGCTGATAATTTTGGATATATACCTATTGATTATAAAGAATTACTTATTCAACAATTTAGTACCGAAGATATTTATTCATTAAAATTATCAATAAATCAGATTTCTGTTTTACAATATTTAATAAATACAGATAAATTTGTGATTATAAGGATTTTTGTTAGTTCCAATCCCAATTATCAAATAGACTATATTATTCCAAGGAATATTTATGAAAAAGAATTGAAGAAAATTGAATCTTCAATAGGTAGTATAATCAAAAAAACGGAGAAAAAATGAGAAAAATAGTTATAATGTTAATGCTGGCATCCTCGTTACTAATAGTAGGGTGTTCAACACATGTACATACTGTTGGAGCAGGACCTCAAACAGGTCTTACTAATACAGCAAGGCAGTATTATTTATTGTATGGACTAATTCCTTTAAATACAGTAGATACTGGAGAAATGTCTGACGGTGCCACTGATTACGAAATTCAGACACAGATAGCGCCTGCTGACATTGGAATTGGTTTGGCTTCAACTATCATGATAGGTGGAATAGTTTCATCAAGAACAGTTAAAGTGACTAAGTAAGTTATTTTCCAATAATTAAAGGCAGAATCTATCGATTCTGCCTTTATATTTTAATTCTTAAGTTTCTTCGAAATATCCTCTCTACTAATCTCATCTATTAATTCATAGTCAATAATATCAACTAAAAAAGATGGTTCAGGAATATCATTTTCAATATTAACGGTACCAATTAGTTTAACTGTCATTTGGTTTTTAAGTAAGATATTAAGCTCGATTGGAATATTATTTTCGAATGCTACATTCCTCAGCATGAGAGGAAATACTTCATTCAATAGTCGGGTTTGTTCTTCAGTTGAAATAAGACTAAAATAATCATGCTCAATTAACTCAGATTTTGAATATCCTAAAATCTCACAAAGAGGTTCAGTTATATCGCGGAAGATTCCTCGACGAACTGTACACTGTGCTCTCTGTGAGTCTAAGACTTTTTTTCAGGTTGAGAATTAATTTTTGTTTTTAACTGAATATTTTCTTCTAATAGATACTCGATTTGTTTCTGCATAGTTTGAATAAGTGAGGTCATATCATCTCCTGAAAGGTTTGATAATTCGGATGGTGATTCATTTTTTTGAACTGGGTTTTGTGGAATAAATTCAATGACTCCTTTGTCATTATATTTGATGTAATGTCCCAACGCATCTGCAAGTTTTACCAAGTTTTGCCGACGAATAACAGTTGTAGATCCTGTTCGCCATCGATAGACTGTATCTCGTCCAACACCTAATATTGAGGCCAAACCTGCATCAGAATAGGATGACATGGCTATTGCCTGTCGAACATCATCATTTATTTGAAATTTATTACTCATTGCATGCTCAATTTAATATAATTTGTCTGTTGAATAAAAGCAATAAATACAACAAAATATAATAATTAGTTGTATAAAGATGGATAACTGAGTATATTAAGAAAGTTGATTTCAAAGAAAAATGAACTACTTAAGAATATACTGAGTAATGTATATTTGACAAAACATAAGCCAAAAAAAGAGGTACGTTATGAGATTTTCTATTAATTTAATTTTAATGTTGTCAGTATTAACAATTTTATCAGCTGAAGAAAAGTATATTTTAGTGGACGGTTCTGTTGTTCAAGGTGAAGTAATAACAGAGTCGGATTTAAGTATTACCCTTCAAACTAAGTATGGTCAAATTACAATTAATAAAAGTGATTTACTGCAATTAGAATATGAAGTACAACTTAATAGTGGTGAAAAATTTAGAGGTTTAAAGATAAGTGATACTGAAACTGAAATTATTTTAAAAACTCAAATGGGGGAACTGAATATTCAAAAATCAGAAATCCTTGATATAAAAGAAGTTGATAAAATTACCTCTACTGAGAGCAAATCGGTTAATAAAGTTAAAAACCGTAGGGCTTATAGTCTTTCGGACATGCTCTTTGGGACAGGCTATAGGAGTATGAATAAAGATGCAGAATTTGCATTAGGTGAAGAGAAACTAATCGATACATTTTTTGACCCTACTGCCAATGTCCTTGAAGAAGGGACATTATATTTAAGTGGTTTGTCTTTTGCGTTTGGATTATCAGAAAAATTACAAATTTCATCTCGGTGGTCAGATTACTATTGGGGAAATTTCAATATTAGACCCAAATACCAAATATTTAAAAAAGGTAATTGGGAGAAAGAATCAGCTTTAGCTATTGGTGGGCATTTTCATACCTATTGGCGACCAGATAAAATTGAATGGAGATCAGGTACAACTACAGTTTGCTCTGAATATAGTGATGATAGTAATTATTACAATGCTGGAGATGACTGTGAACCAGTTGAAAAAAATTACGGTGGATATTTTCCAATGGGTGCAACTATAGAGGGGGTAATGGATTATTGGTCAGATAAGGAACTAGAAGTAACTAAAACTGAAGAATTAGATTTTATGTTTGAATTTTTTACCGCATATACGTTTTCTAAGGCACGAAAGGGAATGAAAGGCCGTATCTCAAGTACGGTTGGTGCGCTAGTCCAAGTTCCTTTAAATCATGACGTGTATCCATATCGTCTATTTGGTAGCCTTGATTTAGATATTACCCCTCAATTAAAAATAATCGGTGAAGCCTTTTATGACCCATTTTATTTGGACATTAATAATAGAACTGAACCTAATGATTGCTTTTTTATTGGTTGCCTGGCCAAGGAGAATTATATTTATAAACTGGGTGATGCTAAAGTAACCGAAGAAGATGATAAATTTAAACCGATTCGTCCAATTCATTTTGATTTTGGATTTATGTATGCTGTAAATGAGCATTTTAGAATTGGAATCCATAACCAACCATATATTCTAGCTTTTTATTGGAAGTTCTAATTTGAAATTATTGCTTTTGATTATTGGGATACTCACATGGTCATGTGACCCATTTGTCACTCAGTTTGAAGATTCAGAGGCTGCTGTTTCGTATTCGGCATCTTCAAACACTCAAGCTGAAACGGATATATCTCAACTCAATGTGATGACATGGAACATTCGCTTCGGCGTAGGTCGCTTACCATGGTTTGGTGATTCATGCGGTGATAATGTTATTGTACAAAAATCAGCTGTCATTGACACTCTAATAAAAATTGCTGAGTTCATTAATACAGAAGATCCAGATATTTTACTATTGCAAGAAGTGGATGTGTCTTCAAAGCGAACGGGATATCTTGATCAAGTTCAATGGTTATTAGATCATACCAATTTTAATTATGGCGTTTATGCATCTATGTGGAAGGCTGATTTTATTCCCAGTGATGGATTGGGTAAAGTGGACGCTGGCAATGCCATATTATCAAAATGGCCGATTGATGATGCAGAAAGAATTCAGCTGCCATTAAGAGGCGATCAAGATGCCCTTGAGCAATATTTTTATTTGCGACGGAATATTCTCAAATCAAAAATTAAACTGAATGATGAAAAAGAAATTTATGCATTGTGCACCCATACCACTGCATTCGCAACTGATGATACGAAGCAAAAGCATATTGACAAATTTTATGATGTATTAGCATCCATTGATGAAAATGAGATTTTTGTGGCAGGCGGTGACTTGAATGCGCTTACTTCTACTTATATTGGCATTGAGCGTGATTTTTGTGAAGTGGACAAATGTGCAGATGATGTATGTGATGGTGATATTCAGGATAATTTAATTTATCAAGGTTCATATTTCAATCACTTGGAAAATGAAGAAGAATTGTTAAATCCACTATATTCTTTTTATCCAGCGATTCCTTTAGAAAATACAAATTTGCCAGAAAATCATACGCATAGTACGTGGATAACCTCTGAAGATTTTGTGGATTCTGATGGCCCCTTAAATCGAAAGTTAGATTATATTTTTTCATCTGACCCATTAACTATTGGCACTACCCACCAAACGCCATTCTATTTATCTGATCATGCGCCCGTCTCAGCAATATTGGTATTACCATAATGAAATTTCTAAAATTATCAATTTTATTGTTATTAATATCCAGTGGTATTGCGTCTGCTGAGTCTGCGAATTTGTTAGAAAAAGGTGGTCGAGAAATTGGATTATTTCAGCCATTACGATGGGGGTACTCAGAAAATATAGAATTATCAACCCATCCCATTTTAATGTTTAGCATGCCAAATATTAGTGTAAAAATTAGACATGATAAATTTGATATGACTTCACGGCACCGATTTATTTATCCCACCCCATTGATGCGAATGTTTCAAAAACAGGGAAAGTTTGGTTTAATCACGCCGGTGACAGATGTGGGGGACGTGCCTCATATTTTTGCATTTCAAAATGAAATAATTAAATCCATATCATCAGGGAAAACATTATTGACCCTCAAAGGTGGGTTCACCTTTGCCATTGTATCTGAAACGTTAGACGAAAGACTTTCTGTAGATTTACCGTTGATATATTCTGCCATGGGTGAGTTCTTTAATGGATATAAATTTAATATTGGGGCTGATGCTCGGCATCAATTATCAAATCAATTGAGCGTGTTATTAGATGGGGATGCCGTAATTATTCCAAGCGAAGATATATTTTGGGAGAGTAAATTACTGAGTGAATACAAATTAAATGAATCGTGGAAATTTTTAGTTGGGACCAAATTTACCTACGGTAATTATCCATTTGGAAAGCAAGCACGATTACTTCCACTTTTGGATATTACCTATAAGTGGGCAAATTAAATTTACTTTTCCGCTGAGAAGAAAAGTAATTCGTACAACATCACCGCCACCATTACATAATATGTGACATACATAAGCACGCCAGAAACTATGGTGATATATGAAAATTGGGGAGCAATAAATCGAATCCCCCAAATTGATCCAAAAGTAACCAATGTTGAAATCAATGGTTCAGCCATGAGTATAAATTTCCACGTTCCATCAATTATAGAATTAAAATAAAACAACATCCCAATCAACCCAAAAATCATGGCAAAAGTTATAATATGATTATGAGTGGTCATGAGCATGTCTGAAACGGGTTTAGGGTAATGTTCGGGTATATCAAATTCATCTTTTACTTCAGAACCTGCATACCGATGAACCGTTCCCTCAGCTGAAATATTGGTAGTGGTTCTCACATAAATAAGTCCAATAGTTACACCGATTGACATAACAACTAAGAATAAAGAGAGCCAATATTTTAAATTATTTTCTAATTGATATAGTTTCATTTAATTTGATTTTTTATGTGTGGAAGTAGCAGGCTTAATTTATGAATTCCTTTAGTTACCGAATGAGTTGAAATAGTTGCTCCACTTATTCCATCGATAGTTTTTCTTACTTTAAACTCTGATTCATTTGTCATGCCAATAAATTGAGATGTCCAATTCAAGCTAGAGATTTCACCACCGTAGGGTTCTCTGTATTTAATGATTTGCGTATGTACAATTTCACCATCTGTGGTGAAAATAGCTAAAAATGTGATGGGCATAGACTTGCCTAAAGTATTGTCAATTATTGCAAAATGGGTAAGGCTATCAGTAGTAGAAATACTCCATGTATGCAATGAATCTCTAAAAAATTTCTGTTTAGCTTGGGACTGTATTTTATTTTTTATATGGGTAGGGATGTTAATTTTTTGATGTGATATTCTGACGCTATCAGTAAATTCTTTAATCAATATTTTTTCTACGTCATCTTGAATATTTCCGTATAAACAGGAAATTCCCACAAGTGTGAGAATTAAAAAAGATGATAATATGTTAATAGATTTACGCATAATTAAATTAGGGCCCCCAATTTTGGGAGCCCCAACTTATTACTCTGGGAGAGTATTTACAACAACATTTAGAAATTATATCCAATACCCATGTTAAATTCAGTCGTAGAAACAGATTCTTTAGTTACCGTTCCAAAATCTAGTTTGAATGCTACATTATCGATGGGTTTATATGCTAAGCCAGTACGGAAAATATCATACGTTTTTGATGCTTCACCATCAGCACGAGCCACGTTAGATAATCGTACCCACGGAATAATTTTACCGTCACAACCAAGTAATGAGCCTACATTATAACCTAAGTCCACATAGTAACCACTTGAAGAATCATATTCTGAAGGATTATTTTCGTATGAAATTTTCCCATATTCAAAAGTAGCAACAATATTTTTAGCATCATACTTAGCATTCAATTCCATTAGGTTTACTCCAACAGAATTATCTATATTACCATTGATGGGTGCATCATTCATAGTGAATGAACCGCCAAGACGTAGACCATTAATACCAGTATATGAAGCGCTTGCGTTTTTAGTCCAACTGTAAGCAGTAGTTTTATAACCTTTACCACGTGCAGAACGAATTCCATCAGAAATTGCTTCACCCTTTAGATCTTCAAGCATGGCAAATCTCCAGTTAATATCACTGAATTTACCGTAGAATGCAAAACCGTTTCCAAACCAAGTTGTTGGAATTATTCTTTTGCTATAATCTGGTCGTTCAACTGATAAGAATAAAGGCGGTTCATGATACTCATTAATTAAACCTACAGATGGTAGAATCACACCGCCTTGAAATCCCCATTTGTCAGTATGATAGTTTACAAATGCCTGTTCAAGTTCAAGTTCACCTGCATATCCAATTGTTGTACCTTCACCATCTTCATCATCTGCTTCACCACCAACCATATTATGCTCTAATTCAACTTCAGATTTGAATGACCATTCTTCAGTCCAATTGTGTCCATAATAGATAATAAAACGATGGAAGTCTAATTTATTTGAAGTTTCATTGCCGTCAACATCGTATGCTTTATTCCAGTGTAGTTCACCATAACCACCGATTGTTGTTCCCGCTTCAAAGAATTCATCGGCTGAAAGTAAAGTAAAACATGCCACAATGCATGCAATAATTGATAATTTATTTTTCATGTTTAAGTATAACCTTTATTTTTTGTAATTGAGAATCAATATCAACTATGTAAATTTAAATGAGAATCGTTCTCAATTAAAAAGATTATTTGCTAAAACTTAAATTATTTTTGAGAAGTTGAGTTTTTCTGTTCGAGAAGTTAGCATTTCATAGAACGCTAAAAGTCCATTTTTTTGTTGGGTCCACGTAAATAATGGTATGGCTTCATCTAATTCACACCATTTATAGTCACAATGTTCATCCGATAATTTTATCGTAAGTGAGCCTACCTCTACACCAAATACAGGAATCAAATTCATGCGATCGAACTCAGCCTCATAGAAGTGATTCACCTGATCCACTGTCCACTTATTAATAGGGGAAAGTCCAGTTTCTTCTTTTAATTCACGAACTGCAGTTTGGATGGGTTTCTCTGTAGATTCAATTTTTCCCGTCACACATTGCCAAATTCCACCATACATAATCTGGGGAGATCGTTTTAACATAAGAAACTTTGGTTCGCCATCTTGCAAGTGTGTAATGTGGCAGTCAATGACTCTAACCTTTATATTTGTCACAGAGCTTCACCTTCATAACTCATGAGGAAATTATTGGCCCATTTCTCAAATGTATCTTTCAAAATTTCTTCACGCATGGTTTTCATAAGATTAATGTAAAAGTGAAGATTGTGCTGCGAGGTAATTCTTAATCCCAAAACTTCTTGAGTTCTAAATAAATGATGTAGATATGCTTTTGTATATTTCTTTGAGTAGGGGGAGGTTGAAGTTTCATCAATTAACGAAAAGTCACTTCTATATTGTGCATTTCTAATATTCATTTTTCCACGTGCTGTAAAAATCTGACTATTTCGCGCATTACGAGTTGGCATAACACAGTCAAACATATCCACTCCCCGAGCCACATTTCGTACCAAATCTGCCGGTGTTCCCACACCCATCAAATACCTGGGTTTATCTTTGGGCAATTCTTCATTCATCACTTCAACGGTTGAAAGCATTTCCGGTTTAGGTTCACCCACTGCAAGCCCACCGATTGCGTATGCATCAGCATCCAATTCACAAAGTTCACCTGCTGAACGTCGTCTTAACTCTTCATCCGTACCACCTTGTACAATGGGGAGTAGCACTTGGTGATGTCCATAAATGGGGTCGGTGTTTCGATAATGTTCCATTCCTCGTTTGGCCCATCGTGTGGTAGTCTCTAATGCGTCAATCCATGTTTGTCTATTCGCATCTCCAGGTGGACAAACATCTAACATCATCATGAAGTCTGAGCCAATTGAACGTTGAATATCTACAATTCGTTCAGGCGTAAAGTGATGTTTAGATCCATCTAAATGAGAGCGAAAAGTAACGCCATCTTCTGAAATTTTTCGGAATCCCTCTAAACTGAAAATTTGAAACCCACCTGAATCGGTAAGAATGGCGCCATTCCAATCCATAAATTTATGGAGTCCACCTGCCGCTTCTAAAATTTCAGTCCCCGGCCGAAGATACAAATGATAGGTATTGCTGAGCAGAATATCACTGGGGAGCATTTCAATTTCCTCAGATGAAAAAGTTTTAACGGCACCATAGGTTCCTACCGGCATAAAGAATGGAGTTTGTACATCTCCATGATCCGTTGAAATCACGCCTGCCCGTGCAGATGTTGTAGATGCAGTTGCTTCAAGTGTAAAAATTTGTTTTTTCATAGGGGTGAATTTAAGTGTTGAAAACTATCTCAATTGAGAAGTCAATTTACAAAATATGTTCAAGTGCTTCATGAACGGTTGAAACGCCAATGAGTTCAATAGATGTTTTATGTTTAAATTTTTTCAAATTTTGAACGGGGCAGACAATTTTTTTGAAGCCCAATTTTTCAGCCTCCACAACACGTCGATCAAGGTGTGAAATACTTCGTACTTCTCCAGATAATCCCACTTCTCCACAAATTACAGTGGTTGGGTTTACAGGTATATCTCTGTTAGATGAAGCTATAGCACAGACAACCGCCAAATCTAAGGATGGCTCATCAATCTTGAGTCCGCCTACAATATTTACAAAGACGTCTTGCGTCCCCATTTGATAGCCCAATCGTTTATCTAAAATAGCCAAAAGCATGGAGAGCCTTCGCATATCGAATCCCGTGGCATTGCGTTGTGGATTCCCGTATGTGGCAGGTGATACCAAACCCTGTACTTCAATTAGAATGGGGCGTGTGCCCTCCATAATTGGAATAACTACAGACCCCGATGCAGACAAGGCGCGCTCAGAAAGAAAAATTTCACTGGGATTTTCTACATGTGTGAGCCCCTTCTCACTCATCTCGAATATTGCAGATTCATGGGTTGCACCAAATCGATTTTTTGTAGAGCGGAGGGTACGCAAATCAGTTTTTGAATCACCAGATAAATTGATGACAGTATCCACCATATGTTCCAGCATTTTGGGACCAGCAATTTTACCATCTTTAGTAATATGGCCGATGAGGATTACAGTAATATTTTCAGATTTACAAAATTCTAAGATGCGACTTCCACATTCTTTTACTTGACTCAATGAGCCTGGGAGTCCATCTAATCCTTCAGAATAAATGGTTTGAATAGAATCAACGACGAGTAATGTGGGTTTAGACATTTGGATAATCTTCTCAATGGATTCCCATCGGTTTTCACTGGACATGGTAAGTCCGTTAGATGAGATTCCTAATCGTTTTGCTCGATTGGCAACTTGCGCCTCGCTTTCTTCCGCAGAAACGTAAAGGCAATTATCCATATTCCCTGCAACTTGTAGGGATAGGGTAGACTTTCCAATTCCAGGTTCACCTCCAAATAGTACGATAGATGCAGGCATGAATCCACTACCCAATACGGTATCGAGAGCTGGTAGCCCAGTAGATATTCGCCCTACATCAGCAGTATCTAACAATTCATGGAATGCAATGGCAGGCTTTGGTGGCGTAGCCGTTTTTGATGATGATCGTTTATTTTCAGAAATAGACATTTCTTGTAGCGTTCCCCATGCTTTACATGATGGACATTGCCCAGCCCACTTGGCAAAATCATCTCCACAATCAGTACAGAGAAATACAGTTTTAGTTTTGGTTGACATTAAATTAGTGAATCCTCAATAAGTTGTACAAACACACTGGAACCCACCAATAATGCATCTTCATCAATATCAAAATGAGAGCAATGGTGAGGTGTAGATAATAATTTTCTATCTTTGGGAGAAGATCCGATAAAGAAAAAACATCCTGGAATCTCATTGGCAAAATAACTAAAGTCCTCACCACCCATAGAGAGGTAGGGCTCATCTGCCCCTGCTCCAACAATTTTTTGGGCTGACTGAAGGAGATTTTCTGCACAAATTTGATTATTGACGGTGGGCGGATATCCATCTTCATAATCCATTGAAATATCAGCATTAAAGGTGGAAGATAATCCATTCAAAATTTCATTCATTCTGGTTTTAATTAGTTGTCGATTATCTTCAGTATAAGCTCGAGCCGTACCTTTTAGCACCACATTATCTGCAATAATATTAAAATTATAACCACCATTAATTTGGCCGATAGTCACCACTGTACTTTCAAGTGGATTCGTATTTCGGCTCACAATGGTTTGAAATGCTTGAATGACATGAGAAGAAACCATGACCGCATCAACGGTACCATGGGGAGTTGCGCCGTGCCCACCTCTTCCTTTAATGGTAATTTCAAATAAATCGGCAGCTGCCATTACGGGGCCCGGTTTCACCCCAATGGTTCCATAAGATTGATAGTTCCACAAATGGGCGCCATAAATTTCATCCACACCATTAAGTACACCATCTTCTATCATATATTTGGCCCCACCATATCCTTCTTCAGCAGGTTGAAAAATAAATTTAACAGTTCCATTAATTGAATCAGCTTTTTCTGAAAGAACTTGTGCTGCACCCAAAAGCATGGCCATGTGACCATCGTGACCGCAGGCATGCATCACACCATCATTTTGAGAGGCATATTCAACAGTACCTGTTTCTTGAATTGGTAGGGCGTCCATATCAGCACGTAATGCCATGGTTTTTCCTGGATGGTTAGCGTTCAATATTCCCACCACGCCAGTTTTTCCAATTCCAGTTTGAACATCCAAACCATAAGCAGTCAGCTTCTCAGCAATAATTTTTGCTGAACGATGTTCGTTAAATCCCAATTCTGGATGTTTATGAAAATCACGACGAGTAGAAATTATCTCATTTGAGATTTTGGTGATTTCAGGGCAAATATTTAGGGTCATATTTAATCCGTATAAAAGTACCCGAATAGTATCATCATTTCATCCGTACTTAGTAATCCAAATTGAAGGTAATCATCTGTCCAATTATCAAAAGTACATGTGAGTTTCAGACCCATTCCAGGGGTTAGAATAAGGGGGTCATTTAGTTGAAGAATGGGAGGGTGTTCCCAATCCAATGCCGTATAGACTAAAGTGGTAGATCCATCAGAATTACTAACTTCAATATCAAACCGTGTCATATGTTCATGAGCATGGGTAAATAGTTGAAATATTTTGATTTCTTCGATAGTATTATCTAAATCGTGGATGTTACGAATTTGATCAAAATTATAAGTTCGCTCAACTGAGGTCACCTCATTTGGAGGTAAATTGAAATTCTGATTATTTAATATTAGAATCTCAGCAATATGTTCAATTTCTTCAGGTTGAGAAAAATATAGATTTGTATAAATTTCACCGGTTAAAGGTGTATTGGTATAGTTGAGATAATGGGTATTCATATCAAAACCATACTCATGTGGAAAGCGCAGTGCAACGCCTTCAGGGAAGCTATAATCCATCGCTGGCCATTGCGTGCCCGTTACAAATTTATGAAATTGCATGGCTAATAAGTTTTGGTAAATCACATCTCCGTTATTATCATAAAATGGTCGAATTTCACCTTCTTCAGGAATAAAATATGAAGGGATATCATCGGTGAACGTGTATAAAATGAAATGATGACTTCCAGGACGCATGGAAATTTTCACTCGATTTATGAATACATCTTCGGTGAATTGAGGGTCGGCATAAGAGAGTAGTTCCATATCACCTCCAGGCGGAACTTCAAATGGCCCCATATGGAGTTGAAGACCAAATTCAGGCTCTTCCAAAATTTCAAACACGGGAGCAGAGTAAATAGAGGTATCGGCCAAAAATACAGGGTCAACTAGTTGTCCCGATTGTGGTGCACCTGCCATAATCCATTCTTCAATAAAAGAGAGTTGCCCATTGGTTAAAAAAGGTCCCCCCAGTGGCATGAGTTCTCCATAGTATGGGTGGTCACCTAAGTAATGTTCTTCATCTCTAATATTAATTTTTTCCCAGAAATAACTAAGTTGAACACCCAGCATTCCACCTTCGTTGCTAAGTTGAACGAGTCCATCTTCTAGGGCTGCAGTATTGGTTGGGGGAGTATTAATAATTTCTTCGTAAGCCACATCTGAAGTAAGTATAAGTCCTGATTGTTCAGCATAAAAACTACCTGCAGTATGGCAACTGGCACATCGAGGTACAACAATATCATCTCGTATAATTTCCCATGTATCACGGCCTTCAGAACTGGCGTCCAATATAATATTTACCAAGAGTACAATATCTAAAACATTTAGGATTTCATCAATATTTACATCGGCTGCCCATTGTATATGACTATTGGGAATTATCTCATTCAAAATAATATTTACTAAGAGAACGATATCTAAAACATTAATTGTACTATCTTCATTTAAATCACCCAATATACCATCATGGTCAGAACAGGTCTCTTCACATTCATCCATAGATTCAAAAAAAAACTCACTATGGTCTATGCCATCTTGATTGACCCAATCACAACCAGAAAAATATGCACATCCATCAGCAGACCACCCCACACCCAAGGACATGGCACATTCGCCATAATCTAATGGATTCAATTCTACACAGTCATGTGCGACCGCCGTAGAAAAAAAGAATGAAATGGTTAATATGTATATATATATTCTAAGCATAAATTTCTCCTCATGTTGGATTATAAATTTAGTCTACTTTGGTGGATTTCTAAAGGAATAATCCCGATGGAAATTCTGTGGATGATGTTGTAATTTTAGCAATCAATTTTCACAAATAAAGAGGAATTTCATGAACATATCTTGGGAATCAATCAGAGATTATAAAGACATACGATATGAACGAGGGCAAGGTGATGCATTGCATATTGCAAAAATTACCATCAATAGGCCGGAAGTGCGAAATTCTTTCAGACCACAAACCGTTTTTGAATTACGAGAGGCCTTTGAGTTGGCACGTGAAGACAAGGAAGTGGGAGTAATTATTCTTACTGGTGAAGGTAAAGATGCATTTTGTGCTGGTGGAGACCAAAAAATTAGAGGTGATCAAGGTTATGTTGGTGATGATGGAGTCCCTCGATTAAATATTTTAGATGTTCAGAAGCAAATTCGTTACATGCCCAAGCCAGTGGTTGCAATGGTGGCAGGCTATGCGGTAGGTGGTGGCCATGTATTGCATATGCTATGTGATCTAACAATCGCTGCAGATAATGCACAATTTGGCCAAACGGGTCCACGAGTTGGATCATTTGATGGTGGCTGGGGAGCATCATATATGGCACGAATTATTGGCCAAAAACGGGCACGCGAAATTTGGTTTCTCTGTCGATTTTATGATGCAGAAAAAGCATTAGATTGGGGACTTGTAAATCAAGTTGTGCCCTATGAAAAATTAGAAGAAGAAACCGTCCAATGGTGTAATGAGATGCTTACTAAGTCTCCACTTTCACTTCGATTATTAAAGGCTTCACTTAATGCAGATTGTGATGGTCAGGCTGGACTTCAACAGTTAGCAGGTGATGCAACTTTATTATTTTATATGACAGATGAAGCGCAAGAAGGTCGCGATGCATTCAAGGAAAAACGTGAACCAGATTTTGATAAGTTTCCGCGGTTACCTTAATTTTACCACTAAGTTCATTAAGCTCACTAAGAAATTATAATCTTTGAAGGCTTTCCGTGTTAATCAGTAGTTTCTATCAAATGAATAAATGGATTTTAGCATCTCGCCTTAAAACCCTCCCCGCTGCAATTTCGCCAGTCATTGTGGGTGTATCATTGGCAGTCCATGATGGAGGGTTCCATTTTTTTACTGCATTTATGACCTTACTTGCGGCAGTATTTATTCAAATCGGTGCAAATTTCGCCAATGATGTATACGATTTTCTAAAAGGCTCAGACCGAGAAGATAGACTTGGGCCAACACGTGCCACACAATCAGGGTTGATTTCCCCTGAGGATATGAAAAAAGGAATGTGGTTTGTCTTTACATTGGCAATTTGTGTAGGTTTTTATTTAGCATATATTGGTGGGTGGCCCATTGTTTGGATAGGCCTCACATCCATTGCTGCAGCCATTGCTTATACAGGTGGTCCATATCCATTGGGATATCACGGCTGGGGTGATGTATTTGTGTTTCTATTTTTTGGAATCATTGCAGTGCCCGGAAGCTATTATTTGCAAACGGGAGTAGTGAGTAATGAATCAATTTTGTTGGGCATTCCATTAGGTGCATTATCTACTGCCATACTTATTGTGAATAATCTTAGAGATGCGGATACAGACATTAAATCTGGCAAACGCACATTAGCGGTTCGGTTTGGAAAAACATTCGTAAAAATTGAATACATAATTATGATGGTGGTGGCCTTTTCCATTCCCATTTATATGTTACAATTTTGGGATGAATTTTCATTATACATTATATTATTTTTACTGCCCATCTCAGTTAGACATATTCAATCGCTCTATACAGAAACAGGTGAGTCACTCAATTTAGTATTGGTAAATACAGCACAATTTTTATTCCATTTTTCGATTCTTCTATCAATCGGATTAATTCTGTGAAAATCACTAACGTATCCATAATTCCATTTCAACAAAAGTTTAAGCACCCTTTAAAAACGGCCAATCAAGTCATTAGTCATTGCGATGGATTCATCATTAAAATAGAATCGGGAAATTTTGTTGGTTACGGTGAATCTTCTCAACTTCCAGGATTTAGTATTGAGTCTCTGAAGGAGGTGAGTTATGCGTTAGAGAGTTATCGTTTGGCCCTTGTTGATTTGGGGGAGACTTCTGTTGATGAGCTATGTAGTTTTATCTCAATCCACTGTGATGGATATCCTTCAGTTGAATTTGGATTAGAAACAGCCATTTTTGATTTAGCATCTCAAATTGATGGGAAGTCGTTTTCACAATATTTGAATCCCAACGCCAGCCAAACCATTACATCCAATGGAATTGTGGATATTCATTCTTCAGATGAAAATTTTTCTACTATGAAAGTTAAGGTTGGCTTTCGGAATTTATTTGATGAACTAAATCATTTGGATAAGCTATCTACAGAATTTGGTGGCCATGTGAAATTTCGTTTAGATGCCAATGGAAGTTTAGATTTACCCCGCGCAATTCGGTTTTGTAAAGAAGTGGAAAGATTCAATATTGACTATGTGGAGCAACCGTTGCCCAAAAATGAATTAGAAGATTTAGCTGAATTGCGAAATCATACAAGTATTCATATTGCGGTAGATGAGTCATTAACGGATGTTGATTCTGGCGAAAAAATTATAGATGCACAAGCGGCAGATGTATTTATAATCAAGCCAACCGTCAGCGGTGGGTTTAGAACTTGCCAGAAAATTATGGATTTGGCCTCTTCTGAAAAAATTAGATCGGTAATAACATCCTCATTAGAAGGTCCCATTGGATTATCTACATGTGCCCACTTTGCCTCCGCATTGTTAATAGATGAAGCATGCGGTTTATCTACAGCTTCCCTTTTTGACGATTCAATTTCACCACCATTTAGTATAAAAAATGGAGTCATTCAACTTTCTCAGAAATCAGGGCTAGGGGTGGATGCTCATGTTACTTGAGCATTTTTCTCAACTGGTGGACTCTCAACCTGAGGCAGTTTTTTTTAAAGGTGAAAATTATTCTGTCACATTTGAAGAATTATCATACGCCATTGGTGGTCGTACAAAATCTTTAACCGGAATTGGTATCACCCCCGAATTACGAGTGGCCATCATTTTGGATGAATCCAGAGATATTATTGAAATTTTACTTTCCTGCTGGCAATTAGGAGCCATTCCCGTTTTGGTATCACCTCATTCAACGGGTACCGAATTAAAACTATTTTTAGCATCCGCTCAACCGAATATGATTATTACAAATTGGAGGATTTCTGAAGATGTGGAGGATGTTGATATTCCCGTATTCCCCATTGAAGAACTCTCCCAAGGATTTGGTGGGTGCGCACCCCCACAGTTATGCCATGAAACCAACCTTGACAATATTCGCCTTGTACTATTTACATCGGGATCAACAGGTACACCCAAAGCAGTGCAACTTACTGAGCGAAATTTGATTGAGTCGGCTGCCGCTTGGCATGAACAATTACAGTTTACGCAAAATGATATCTATTTAAATTGTTTACCCATGCATCATATAGGTGGAATTTCTATTTTTCTACGTTCGTTGGTTTATGGGTTTTCCACCTATCAAATGGATGGGTTTAATCTTGAGAAAATTACACATAGTATACAGTCTGAAAAAATTACGCTTATTTCTATGGTGCCCACCATGCTCCAACGTTTATTAGATCAGTCTGAAAACAATTTACCTCCATCAATTCGGGGCATTATTGTGAGTGGCGGCCCATCATCTGAAAATTTGATGAATAGATGTATTGCGAATGATATCCCTGTTTATAAATCTTATGGAATGACAGAAACTTCTTCTGGAGTTTGCGGGTTTTGGCTTCATGAACATCCATCAAAATATGAATCTGTTGGCTTGCCCTTTAATAAGATGAAATGTAAACTTATTGATTCAGTACTTCATGTTGATGGTCCCACCATTATGAATGGATATTTTGGAGAAATGCCATCTGAAAATTATATTGATACCGGTGATTTTGCCAGTATTGATGATGATGGATTCATATATATTAATATGCGTAGGAGTGATCGAATTGTTACGGGCGGTGAGAACGTAAACCCAAAAGAAGTGGAAGATGTATTACTGAGTCACCCTCAAATTACGTCTGCAAAAGTATATGGCGAACCTGATGAGGAATGGGGTCAATCGGTCGTGGCTGAAGTTTCTACTAATTTGAAAACTCACGAAATCAACATGTGGCTATCAGGTAAAATTTCAGAGTATAAAATCCCCAAAGTATTTTATTTAAAATAATAGTTTGGCTAATGGCCACTGAATGGTGAGCCAAAAATGCCCACTGCAAGTTCTACCCAAATAATAATAAGTACAAAGAATAATGCAGTTAAAATAGCAATTCGGTATTTGATTTGTGCGACATTTTTTAAGATAAACTCACCGGTTAGACCTGTGCTAAGCAGTAGTATTCCAGCAACTACAAAATCTGCCAGGTCCCAATTAACCTCGTCTGTAAACTGCATGGCCATTAATGGAATGAGTAAAAGTAATACGGATATGAGTAGGATTGTTAAGAGTCTGTTATTTATTGCTATTTTCAACACCTATTTCGCCTTTTCATAGGCTTCTATTAACCAATTTTTAAGTTCTTCATCAATATGCTCTACACTTGACAATTGGACCCTATGGGTACACATGGTACCAAATGGTCCTGAGTTTTCAAGCCGTTTAGTTAAATCTTTACCAGTAAGTTTGAGCCCAAGGTCAATTCTTTTTTGGGTAGCGGGTTTAATTAATGCAAATTGCTTCTTTCTGATAATACTAACACTGCTTTTCTTGGGAGTCACTTTAACCTCGGTGCCCAATCCTTCAACCAGTTTAATTAACTTCTCATAAATAGGTTTGAGTTCTTCCTTCCCTTTGTATTGGTTGTCTACGAGTTCGTTAGGCGATTCATTATTGTCCCTAGCTAAAGTAACGATTGTATTTGCATATCCATGAGATACTCCATGGTCTGTTTTCAAAAACTTAACAGCTTCACCATGTTTTTTGAATGATTCTGTTAACAGAATCATTTTCCATCCTTCTAATGATTTTCCTGTTTTTTCAGGCATATTGTCAATCATTGTTTTTAGTGCTTGATCCATAATTCCCCTTTATTTTGGTGTGATATGCTCAACTTTTATTCTTTTCTCAAAGAAATAAGTGTCTCGAAATTCACCTTTTATTTCTATGTGATTTATCATTTTATAATCGAGTCTAACAGTTTGTGTATGAAGTGTTGGGTATTTCAAAGTGCTTCATATTAAGTTTAATGTAAATTTTATTTTAATCACTTGCTGCCCAATGATTTATACACTTTGTGGTAGTGTGTATATTAGCCATTAAATTCTTTTGGATATTCAACCAGACCACTAACATTTTTTAACCCGTTTTTAGTTAACTCAATCGCCATACAGTTTTCTTTTGGAACGTCAAACGGCAATTCAATTCCAAATGTATCCGCTTGTTTATAACCAAATCGTGGGTAGTAATTTTCGTGGCCGAGAAGAACAATTGATTTATATCCTAATTCTTTAGCCTTTTTATGAGATTCGACTATTAGTTTTCCGCCAATTCCATTTCTCTGAAATTTGGGTAAGACAGAAACAGGAGCAAGTGCCAATGAGTCAAATTCATTTGTGTCGTTTTTAATTTTCAGTTTGGTGAGTAAAATGTGTCCAACAATTCTTCCATCAATTACTGCAATCATTGAAAGTTCAGGAATAAAAGCGTCTGATTTTCTTAATCGTTCTACTAAAAACTGTTCTGTATTGTCAGCGAATTCCACATCCTTGAATGCTTTTTCAATTACATTAAAAACTTCTTTATGGTCATTTTTTGTTTCTTTACGTATTATTGTTTTCATTTCGGACACCTCATTTTTAGGTACAACAACTCCCCAGTAAACACTGTTGTGTTTACTGGGGAGGAGCCCTTAATCTCCAATAATGGTTTTAAACTTCATTATTTTGATACTACCATCTTGGAGCGTATCAATAATTTCTTCATCAATATTATGTGAATGAGAGAGTTTTTTCTTCAGCATGGCCTTAACATCTTCATGTAAGTTTTGATCTTGTAGAAGGTCATCAATATTATTCATATCGCTTTCATCTCCACCAAAAGCGAAGACTTCTATGTCCATATTATCGCCATCCTTTATACAGCTATAATTTTTTGTTTTCCATGTAGCTTTGCAACATCCATCGCCAATCCACATTTTGATTGAAAACGAAAAAATAAGTAAGCCTATTGAGAACACTAAAAATGTTTTTGCTACTTTATAAAGATTATCAAAATCCATATTTACCTCTATTAATTGATTTTTAGTAAGGGACGATGTCTGTAAATTTACACATTATGGATAAACGAATTTTAAATCTTCGTGAAGAAATTGATGAAATCGACGAGAAGATTATTACCTTACTCAAAAGTCGTATGGATGTTTCCAAAAAAGTGGGAGAGTTGAAAGCAGCCCTCCACATCCCCGTAGAAGATAAGGGACGAGAAGAAGAAATTATTCATCGATTGGGTGAATTAGCAGAAGGAAATTTGAAAGAGGAACAGCTAATTAGGATTTTTACGGCTGTTTTTAAATCATCAAAGCAAATTCAAAAATAGAATAATAATTGTTGGATGATGAGCCTCAATATCAATATTTTTATATAGTATGTTTAGAGAGACAAACAAATATTTTTGGTGTGAATGGCAACAACGGGTTGAAACGACCTAGCATTTCATGCTATAAAAATTTTGTTTCAACCCCGGCAATAGTTCGGGGTTTTTTATTTAACAGAGGATAATGAAGTATAACGAATTTAAAAAATTAGCGGCTGAATTTAAGACAGTACCCGTGTATAAACGAGTGTTGGCAGATTTACTTACGCCCATTTCTACCTTTATGAAATTGGCTAAAAACTCTGAGTATGCGTTTATTTTGGAGTCCGTTGAAGGCGGTGAACAATATGCACGTTATTCGTTTATTGGTCGAGACCCCAAACAAATTATTAAGTCAGAAAATAATAGAGTCTTCACTAAATCTGATGGTGATTGGGAGGAAGTGGATGATGAATTTCTTCCCTTTATAAGGAATGTACATAGCGCATATCACGCTCCAAAATTAGATGATTTACCCAGTTTTACCGGGGGCTTAGTTGGATATCTGGGTTATGAGAGTATAACATGGATTGAAGATATTCCCATTTATGATTGTGATGAATTAGATACCCCGGATGCAGTATTTATGCTTTTTGAGGAATTGATAGCCTTTGATCATCTAAAAAATCAGATTATTTTATTTAGTAATATTCGAGTAACGGATGATTTGAATTTAGAATCAGCTTATGAGATGGCATTACAAAAGATAGATATAATGGGCGAAAATCTTCATGAGGATATTGACTATCAAACTCCAGAAGTTACAGGAGGCTCAGATTTAGAGTCTAATTTTACACAACAAGATTATGAGAAGGCAGTCCTTACCGCACAAGAGCATATAAAATCGGGTGATATTTTTCAACTGGTTTTGAGTCAGCGGTTTAAGCGAAAAACGGATGCAGACCCCCAAACGATTTACCGTGCACTTCGAACAATAAATCCATCACCATATATGTTTCATTTGAAATTATCTGATATTGATGTGATTGGTGCATCGCCTGAGTTATTGGTGAAAGTTGAAGATAAAGAAATAGAAATTCGCCCCATTGCAGGTACGCGAAAAAGAGGGAAAAATTCTGAGGAAGATTTACAGTTAGCTGAAGAGTTATTGGGGGATGAGAAAGAGCGCGCTGAGCATTTGATGCTGGTAGATTTAGGCCGAAATGATGTAGGGCGAGCGGCAGAGTATGATTCTGTTGAATTACATGAATTCATGAAAGTTGAATATTATTCTCATGTAATGCATATCGTGTCAGATGTTCGTGGAAAATTAAAAGATGGCAAAGATGTCTTTGATGCCCTGTATAGTGGTTTCCCTGCAGGCACATTGTCTGGTGCACCTAAAATTCGTGCAATGGAGATAATTCATGATTTAGAGCCAAACCGTCGGGGAATCTATTCTGGAGCAATTGGTTATTTTGATTTTTCAGGAGATATGAATACATGTATCGCCATTAGAACCATGGTAATGAAAGATGACACCATTTATTTTCAAGCTGGCGCAGGCATTGTTTATGATTCTGACCCTATAAAAGAATTTGAAGAAACAGTAAACAAAGCCAGTGCAATAAACTCTGCAATTGATCTTGCTGAGAATGGACTACTATGATATTGATTATTGATAATTATGATTCATTTACTTATAATTTAGTTCAATATATTGGAACAATAGATCCAGATTTGCAGGTGCATCGAAATGATCAAATTACCATTAATGAGATTCGCCGGCTGTCTCCAGAGAAAATAGTGATTTCACCGGGTCCAGGGAAACCTGAGGATGCAGGGCTATCTATAGATATTATTAAAAATTTTGGTGGTGAAATTCCAATTTTGGGAATCTGCTTAGGCCATCAGGCAATCACAGTTGCATTTGGAGGTAAGGTAGGGCGTGCAAACGAAATTGTTCATGGTAAAACGTCAAAAATTACCCATACTGGTTCAAAGATTTTTAAGGATATTCCAACAGAATTTGAGGCGACTCGATACCACTCTTTAGTGGCCGAGGAAGATACTTTCCCCTCAGATTTATTAATTGTTACCGCAAGAACTGACAATAGATTAATTATGGCTTTAGAGCATAAAGAGTTACCTATTTATGGGGTTCAATTTCATCCAGAGTCCATTGTTACGGAACATGGCATGCAGATGGTGAAAAACTTTTTAGAAGTGTAATATGAAGGAATTATTTTATAACATTTAATGGTTTAGCGTATTTAGTGGGAATAAAATGAAACAGATTATAGAAAAATTATTGAGCAACATCAGTTTAACGCAGGAAGAATCTCATGGTATTATGTTGAAAATAATGTCGGGGAAATTTAATGATGCTCAAATTTCAGGGTTCTTAATTGCGTTAAGGGGTAAAGGTGAATCTTCGTCTGAAATTGCCGGATTTGCTCAAGCTATGCGTGATAAAATGACTAAAATTGAATCTGTAGATGGTGCCATCGATATGTGTGGAACTGGTGGAGATGCAAGCGGCACATTTAATATTTCAACGGCAGCATCCTTTGTAGTGGCTGGGGCAGGGGTACCCGTTGCAAAACATGGAAATCGTTCAATGACCTCAAAATCAGGCTCTGCGGATGTGCTCACAGAATTAGGTGTTGATATAACCCTACCCCCAGAAAAGGTGTCTGAGTGTATCGCAAAAATTGGAATTGGATTTATGTTTGCTCCATCCTTGCATCCTGCAATGAAATATGCCATGGGTGCCAGAGTGGCATTGGGTACGAGAACCGTTTTTAATATTTTGGGTCCGCTGTGTAACCCCGCCGGAGTCACAAGACAGCTTATGGGAATTTTTGATGGAAGCCTGACGGATAAAGTTGCAAAAGTACTTCAAAAGTTAGGATCAGAACATGCTATGATTGTGCATGGCTATGATGGCTTAGATGAAATTTCTACCACTGCATCTACTAAAATTAGTCATTTAAAAAATAGTGGAGAAATTGAATCCATGGATATTTCACCCGCTGATTATGGATTTAAAAAATCAACGTTGGAGGTACTAAAGGGTGGAACTCCAGATGTGAACGCAAAAATAATATCAGCAATCTTGGATGGGTCTGATTCAGGAATGAAGGCGGATATTGTAATATTGAATGCCGCCGCAGGAATTTTTGTTGGTGGAAAAGGGGAAAGTATCCAAGAATGCGTTGATTTAGCCAGAGAGTCTATTGTATCAGGTGCGGCAAAACAGAAATTAGATTTATTGGCATCCGTAAAATGAATATTTTAGAAAAAATAATTGTATCTAAAAAACAAGAAATTGCAGAAAAATCAAAAATCATACCAATTGAGAGACTGAAAGATTCTCAGCGATTGTATGCTGTTAGAGATTTCACTCAGTGTCTTCAAAACCCTGAAATAGATGTTATTGCTGAAATTAAAAGAAAGTCTCCATCGAAGGGAGATATTTTACCCAACTCAAGTCCACCTAAAATTGCAAAAGAGTATGCAGTAAATGGGGCATCTGCAATATCTGTTCTCACTGATGCCCCTTTTTTCGGTGGAAAATTAGAGTATATTGCAGAAGTAAAGTCAGTTGTTGAAATCCCCGTTTTACGAAAAGACTTCATTGTTTCTGAGTATCAAATATGGGAGTCATACCATGCAGGAGCAGATGCCATTTTACTCATTGCCGATGCGTTGACGAAAGAGCAATTAAGTCAGCTCTACAATTTAGCTTGTGAATTGGGGTTGCATGTTTTGCTAGAAACACACGATTTAGATCTGATTCCTATTATTGCGAGTTTGAATCCAGGAATCGTAGGAATTAATTGCAGAAACTTAAAAAATATGAAAACGGACATGGGATGGTTTACGCAAGCCATTGATCTATTGCCTCAGAATTCAATAAAAGTTGCAGAGAGTGGAATTAATAATAATAAAGATTTAGACTTTGTTAAGTCACTGGGGTTTGACGCTGTTTTGGTAGGCACAAGTTTAATGCAGTCTGGAGAACCTGGTTTGGCATTAGCTCATTTATTACAGAGAAATTGAATATGATTCCAGTAAAAATCTGTGGAATAACCTCGGTGAAAGACGCTCAATTAGCTTTAGATAATGGTGCCTCAGCAATAGGACTTATATTTTACAAGCCCAGTCCACGTAACGTAAGTTTAGAAATGGCCATTGAAATTATTAGATTTGTAAATGGTTGTATACCTATTGTCGGCGTTTTTGTTGATGAGGATATTCAGTTATTAAAGTCAATTTTATCCCAAGTGAATATTGATATTATACAGCTTCATGGGAAGGAGAGTCCACAATATTGTGAACAATTTAATTTACCAATCATTAAAGTTTTCAGGGTTGGCCCTGGGTTCGATGAATCAGTACTAACTGATTATAATGTGTCAGCGTTCCTATTTGATACATATAAAAAAGGATTACCTGGTGGGACGGGAGAGCAATTTGAATGGGAGTTAATATCCGATTTAAAATGTAATTCATCAATTATACTTTCGGGTGGATTAACCTCGCAAAATATATTAAATGGAATGAAAATAGTAAATCCATCTGCAGTGGATGTAAATAGTGGAGTAGAAAATTGCCCCGGAGAAAAAAGCGAAGAAAAAGTGCTCGAATTATTTAGGGAAGTTGGAGTAATATCTAAAAGAGAAAATATTTTTCATGAAATTAAGGATGGAATATCCAATGTATAATCAACCCGATTTGAATGGTCATTTTGAAAAGTTTGGAGGGAAATATGTACCTGAAACCCTTATTCCTGCAATCAACGAATTAGAAAAACTTTATTTAGAAGTAAAAGATGACCCCCAGTTTATCGCTGAATTAGATGATTTATTTAAAAATTATTCAGGGCGCCCCACACCATTGTATTATGCAAGTAGAATTTCTGATGAACTCGGTTTTAATATCTTTTTAAAACGGGAGGACCTTAATCACACGGGTGCCCATAAGATTAATAATGCATTGGGACAAATTCTACTGGCTAAACGTATGGGAAAAACACGTATTATCGCTGAAACGGGAGCAGGACAACATGGAGTTGCCACTGCCACAGTAGCAGCACAATTTGGTTTAGAATGTATTGTGTATATGGGTGAAGAAGATATTCGTCGTCAAAAATTAAATGTATTTAGAATGGAATTATTGGGTGCTACAGTTCAACCCGTATCTTCAGGGAGTAAAACATTAAAGGATGCCACCAATGAGGCCATTCGGGATTGGGTGACGAATGTTGAAAATACGTATTATTTAATTGGTTCTGTAGTTGGTCCACATCCCTATCCTATGTTAGTTCGAGATTTTCAAACGGTGATTGGAAAAGAAGCAAAAGCTCAATTCTCCAGCATCCAGCATCCAGAATCCAGCACTACGCTTCCAGACATTATAATTGCATGTGTTGGAGGTGGGTCAAATGCAATTGGAATGTTTTATCCATTTTTAGATGATGATGTGAGATTGATAGGAATCGAAGCTGCGGGTTTGGGAGTAGATACAGATAAGCATGCTGCAACCATGACCAAGGGTGATTTTGGTGTCTTACACGGTTCAGCAAGTTATTTATTACAAACTGAGGATGGTCAAATAAAACTACCCCATTCAGTATCGGCAGGATTGGATTATCCTGGAGTTGGACCTGAACACAGTTTTTTAAAATCCACAAAACGGGTAGAATATGTGCCAGCTACGGATGATGAGGCGGTGGATGCCTTTCAATGGCTTTCTGGAAAAGAAGGAATTTTACCTGCATTAGAGTCATCTCATGCATTGGCATTTCTAAAACATAAAAACAACGGCATTAAAGCAGAACAAAATGTTATTATCTGCCTTTCAGGAAGAGGCGATAAAGATGTGCATACAGTTGCAGATTACTTAGGAAAAGAAATATGAGCCGAATTTCTCAACTATTTTCAAAGCGGAGTGAGAAGGTTATTCCATTTTTGACCGCCGGTTATCCAAATAAATTGGCCACAGTAAATATGGTTTTAGCCGCAGAAAAAGCAGGCGCATCAATGGTTGAGTTAGGAATGCCATTTTCTGACCCCCTTGCTGATGGACCTGTGATTCAAAAAGCCAGCCAGGTTGCTATTGAAAATGGGGTGAATATTAAATGGATATTAGAAGCGGTGAAAGAAATTAGAAAGTCGTCTGAAATTCCGTTGGTACTTATGGGTTACATTAATCCCATAATAAAATATGGCTTGGCAAAATTCATGAAAGATTGTCAAATGGTGGGAGTTGATGGACTTATTATTCCTGACCTCCCCCCAGAGGAAGCTGAAGGGTTTGTTCAATTGGCCAAAGAAAATAAGATTAGCCCTATTTTATTGGTGGCTCCCAATACATCTTCAGAAAGAATTAAAATTATCTCTGAACTTGCCGGTGATTTAATTTACTGTGTGGCTATTTTAGGGATTACGGGTTCAGGAAATGAAATGGGAAATTTAGAGGCATATTTAGTACGGGTTGAAGAGAATAGTCGCTGTCCCTTTATAGTAGGGTTTGGCATTAAGACAAGAGAAGATGTGGTGGAAATTAATAAGTTTTCACATGGAGCCGTTGTTGGGAGTGCAATAATTGATGCCATGGATGGAAGTACGTCTTCAGTAGATACGGTGAAAAATTATATAGAAAGATTAGTAGAATGAGTGTGGTGAAAATTGGTATTCAAGGTGGTAAAGGGAGCTTTAGTGAAACCGCTGGTGAAACATTCGCAAAAAATCATGGTATTGAAAATTTTGAAATTATTTTTCAAATTTCATCTGAAATGGTGTTGAAGGGTGTTGAAAATGGAAATACAGATTTTGGTGTTTTTGCAATGGAAAATGCCCAAGGTGGGGTGGTTATTGAAAGCGTAGAGGCGCTGGCCGCACATCGCTGTAAAATTGTTGAAATGTTTCATATTCCGATCAGCCAGAATCTGTTGGCATTAGATAATGTATTTCTGGGAGATATTACTGAAATTCACTCCCATCAGCAGGCATTGCGACAGTGTCGTAACTATTTATCAGAGCATTTTTGGACACGTCCGCTTATAGAGGCAGACGATACCGCCGAGGCGGCAAGAAGGCTTAGTGAAGGCAAGTTACCAAAAACGGCTGGAGTAATTGGTAATAAAAATTGCGCTGAGTTGTACGATTTAAAAATTATTGAAGAAGATATTCATGATTTGAAAAATAATCTCACATTATTCCTGGGAATTGAGACGTTATAAATGAATAAAATTGGCATTATTGGATTTGGTCGTTTTGGTAAAATTTTAGCTAAGATGTTGTCCGCAGAAAATAAAATTTTTATTCATGATCCCAATGGAGGCAATGGTGAGTATCAATGTCTATCTTTATTGGAAATAGTTGATTGTGAAATTTTATTTATTGCAGTTCCTATACGAGAATTTGAGAATGTGATTGAATCAATTCAGAATTTAGACTTGCAAAATACAACTATAATTGATGTATGCTCTGTTAAATTGCACCCAGTTAAGATAATGGAAAAATATTTGCCTGAAAATGTGGGTATCATTGCAACCCATCCCATGTTCGGCCCAGATTCATACAGTCCATTTAGAGAATTAAGAATGGTGATGCATCCAGTTCGAGATTTATATAATCAGTTTGATAATCTAAAACAAACTTTTGAAAAACAGTCGATCTCAATTGTAGAAATGACACCTGATGCGCATGACCGAGATGCCGCCATGAGTCAGGGTATTACTCATTTTATAGGTCGGGTTCTAAGTGAATCGGGTATATCATCTACAAAAATTAACACATTAGGATTTAATGAATTATTAGGTGTGATTGAGCAAACGTGTAATGATAGTTGGAATCTATTCAAAGATTTACAGAATTATAATCCTTATACGATTGAAATGATTGAAAAATTGGAAGAAGGTATTAAAATGGTTCGTGCTCAAATCGGAGAAAAATAATAATGCCAATTCGTGGATCTATAAGTTTGCCCGGCGATAAATCTATTTCACATCGAGGGCTTATGCTTGCAGCCTTAGCTGATGGTGAGTGCGTTATTCATAACTTGTCCACAGGTGAAGATGTTGAATCTACGCGAAATTGCCTGTTGAATTGTGGGGTTCTGAGTAGAAAAGAAAATGGAGTAGTTTATATATCAGGCGGTGAATTTAAAAATCCTGATTCCCCATTGGATTGTGGTAATTCTGGTACTACAACCAGATTAATTTCAGGTTTATTGGCTGGACAAGGTGTGTCCGCTCAACTGGTTGGAGATGCGTCACTTTCCTCTCGGCCCATGGGGAGAATTATTGTACCGCTAACGGAGATGGGTGCAGAAATTTTGAGCACCGATGGAAAACTCCCCCTTACAATTTCCAGTAGGTCACTAAATGGAAGTGAGTACACCCTTCCGGTTGCCAGTGCGCAGGTGAAATCCAGCATTATATTGGCTGCATTGGGTGCAGTAGGTAAAACAAAAATTATTGAGCCAGTGAAAACACGTGATCATTCTGAGATAATGTTAGAAAGTTTAGGCGCAGAGATTTCAGTGAAGAAAAATGAGATTATGATTTTACCTTTAAAAGACAAACTAAATTCATTTGAGCTGACGGTACCAGGAGATCCATCCTCCGCAGCATTTTTTGCCGCAGCTGCCGCCATGATTCCAAATTCAGATTTGACCATCAGAAATATTTCTGCTAATCCCACTCGTATTGGATTTTTTCATGCCCTCGAACAAATGGGGGGTGGTGTGATTTGGAAAAACCTCCATCACGAATGCGGTGAGTTAGTTGGGGATGTGCAAATATATTATCAACCCCTTCATGGGATTTCTATTTTTGAAAATCAAATTCCATCACTTATTGATGAGTTGCCAATTATTGCAGTTTTGGCCAGTACGGCAGATAGCCCCACAGTTGTAGAAGGTGCAGAAGAGCTAAGAGTAAAAGAAACAGACCGAATTAATGCAATTTGTAAAAATCTTTCTGCCATGGGCGTGGAAGTGATCGAAAAGAAAGATGGTTTTATTATTGATGCACCAAATATATTGCAGAGTGCAAGTATTGAGTCGTTCAATGACCACCGTATTGCCATGGCATTTACCATTGCTGGATTAAATGCAGGATCTTATAATAAAATTGATAACATGGATTGTGTAAATATTTCATTTCCTGAATTCTTAGAGACATTGAAGTCCATTATAAAATGAAAAAATTTGCAGTAATCGGAGATCCCATTGAACATAGTTTGAGCCCACTATTACACAATTGGGTATATGAACATTTGGGTCTTGATGCAGCCTATGATAAAATCCGTGTACCCAATTCAGAATTGGGGGATTGTATGGATAAGATTCGTAATGGTGAATTAAATGGTATAAATGTGACCATTCCCCACAAAATTGAAATAATGGATTATGTAGATGATATAAATTCTCGGGCAAAATCAATTGGGGCAATCAATGTGGTCACATTCCAGAATGGTAACATTATAGGGAATAACACCGATTGGTACGGATTTGCATTAGCATTAAAAAACAATAAGATTGATGTGAACCAAAAAGAGGTGATTCTACTGGGTGCAGGTGGAGTTTCGAAGGGAATCATTTTTGCGTTAAAGCAACAAGGTATAAAAAAAATTCATTTATTGAATCGAACATTTGAGAAAATTTCTCATTTGTGTGATGAACTTATACATCCACATAAAATGGATGATTTAGAAAATATTATCCAAAAAGAGTCGATTATTATTAATTGTACATCCGTGGGAATGAATACGCAAGAATCTCCTATTGATTCTCTTTTATTGAGTGAAAATCAAACGGTTATTGATACTGTATATATCCCATTAAAAACCAAATTAATAGTAGATGCAGAAAGTGTTGGTGCTCATACCATGACAGGATTGGATATGTTCATTTACCAAGCCTTAGCCTCACAAGACCTGTGGTTTGGAGAAACCATATCAAATAGAGTAGATGTTTCTACCCTAAGAAAATATTTAGTAAACGTATTGGCATCTTCATGAAAATTTACTATAATCCCAAATTAAAACAGTTATCACGTAATTTACGAAATCATAGCACCATGTCTGAAGTTTTATTATGGAATGAGTTGAAATCTAAAAAAATGTGCAGTTTTCAATTCATGCGTCAAAAACCAATTGGTAATTTTATTGTTGATTTCTTTTGTAGTAAATTAAAGCTAGTGATTGAAATTGATGGGGCAAGCCATGATTTAAAGAAAATATCTGATAAAAAAAGAGATGCGTATTTGCAATCTTTAGGATTAACGGTACTTCATTTTGAAGATCATTGGGTAAAAGAGAATATCCAATGGGTGGTTAGTGAAATTAAAAAATGGATAGAAGAGAATGAGTATAAAAAGAAGCATTGTTGTGGAATTGTGGGATAGTATCACTTTTGGTAATTACAATATGGACAACCCCCTAAATCCCCCTTTGAAAGGGGGACATTTTAGTTTTAGGTATTCCCCCTTAATAAAGGGGGCTAGGGGGTTATATTTTCGAGGGATATATAAAGGAGCCACACCACAATGTTAAGTCGACTAAAATATCTTACTGCCGGTGAATCACATGGCAAGGGATTATTAGGAATTATTGATGGAATTCCTGCAGGATTAGAGATTTCTGAATCATATATTTCAGCTCAACTCTACCGACGTCAGCAAGGTCATGGTCGTGGCGGTCGAATGAAAATTGAAACTGATTTTGCTGAACTCTATACAGGGGTTCGACATGGTGCATCTTTAGGGGCTCCCATTGGGCTCATTTTGCAAAATAAAGATTGGGAAAACTGGACTAAAAAAATGTCAGCTGACCCCGTGGAGGATGAAGTTCGTAAAGTTACGCTTCCTCGTCCAGGTCATGCCGATTTAACGGGGGTTCAAAAATTTGATTTTGATGATATTCGAAATGTGCTTGAACGTTCATCTGCCCGGGAGACGGCTATGCGAGTAGCATTGGCATCCATCTGTCGAAAATTATTGAAGGATGTGGGAATTGAGGTAGGGAGTCGTGTGGTTCAAATCCATTCGGTGAAAGATTCAACACCTATTCCAGAAGGGGTATCGCCGGAAGTATTAAATGGTATGGCAGATAGTTCACCCGTTCGCTGTTTAGATAAATCCGCTGAGAAAGAAATGATAGATGTGATTGATCAAGCCAAAGCAGATGGCGATTCGGTAGGAGGCATATTTGAAGTAATTGCCACAGGTTTACCTTATGGATTAGGTAGTCACACGCAATGGGATCGCAAACTTCAGGCGCGAATTGCAGAATCTATACTATCTATTAATGCATTTAAAGGCATAGAAATTGGAATGGGATTTGACCAAGCTGGAGAGTTTGGTAGTAATGTGCATGATGAAATTGGTCATGATGGAGAAAAATATATTCGTCATTCTAATAATGCCGGTGGCATTGAGGGTGGAATGAGTAATGCCCAACCCATCGTTATTCGGGCTGTGATGAAACCTATCCCTACACTCATTAAACCATTGCGTTCAGTAGATATTCAAACGAAAGAAGAAAAGTTAGCCCACAAAGAACGGACCGATTCATGTGCCGTTCCTGCAGCATCAATTGTGGCAGAGTCAATGCTGTGTTTTGTATTGGCAGACGCATTATTGGAAAAATTTGGAGGTGACTCCATGAACCAATTGAAATCCCACATGAAAGCATCGTCAAAATATTAGGAGATCTAATATGAAAGTTCACCTCAGATTATTATCATTATTAATTTTATTGCAATCCACATTTGCAACCACCATCTATATCCCAGAAGATTATTCCACCATTCAAGAAGGGATAGACAATTCTGTAAATAGCGATACGGTTTTAGTCAGTGAAGGTACGTATTATGAAAATCTAATTATCCAAAATAAGGATATTGCCATTCTGGCCTCATCTGATAGTACAACCCTTGATGGGAGTGGAAACGGTCCAGTCGTTTCATACTTTGATGTAGGTGAGTCTGCATTACTCCAGGGGTTTACTATTCGAAATGGTACAGGACATCCATCATCATTTTCAGGTTTCCTATTTGGGGGCGGTGTATATTGCGAAAGCTCGGCCCCTCATTTAAATCAACTTAATATTTCTGGCAATACGGCATTTTCAGGTGGAGGTGTGGCATACTATTCGACCTCTCCCACTGATTTGACTCCTCTTATCACCAATTGCATTATTGAAAATAATTTGGCCTCAGAAGGTGGCGGTGTATTTTTTGCCAATTTTGATGTAACTATTGAAGATTCTGAAATAATGTATAATGGAATGGACCCCTTTGGCAGTGGTGGCGGTATCCAAATGTTCTTGGCATCCCTCACCATGAAGAATGTGAATTTATCATATAATGGTACCAAGTTTGGCGGCGGCATCTATTGCGCAAGTGGCAATCTTTATATGGAGGATGTACAGATTACTCACAATAATACAGACTCTCATGGCGGTGGGGTGTGGTTGGGTAATGATAGCCATGTTGACTTTAATGGCGTGCTCATTGCTAATAATTTTGCCGATGGTAATGGGGGTGGAATGTTTATACATGAGACGTATGATCATAATTTTGACCATCTAACTATATCCCAAAATTCAGCGAATCAGGGTGGGGCTATATATGGCAATGATATGAGTGCCAATTTTAACAATAGTATTTTATATTCCAATTCTCCAAACGAAATAGATAATGAGGATGCTGGCGAGTTGTATAATATTTCTTACGCTAATATTCAAGGCGGTTGGGAAGGTGAAGGAAATATTGATACCGATCCCCTTTTCACTGACCCTGAAAATGGTGATTTTACACTCCAACCCAATTCACCCTGTATTGATGCGGGTGACCCAAATTCGCCCCTTGATCCTGACGGCACCATTACAGATATGGGTGCATTTTATTATGACCAGAGTCAAAATTGCACATATACCGGTGATTTAAATAATGATGAATCCACTAATATTTTGGATATTGTCCTATTGGTAAACATCATCATTGGTGATGTTACGCCCTCTGAATCAGAACTTTGTGTAGCTGATTTAAATCAAGATGGGGAGTTAAATATTTTAGATATTGTTCTCATAGTAAATCAAATTATGGGGAATGAATGACTTCGGAAGTTCATCAAACATCCAGTACCCAGCATCCTGCATCCAGTAAGCAGAATATTTTCCTCATTGGCATGATGGGTAGTTGGAAGTCCACCGTGGGTAAAAAGTTGGCTATTGCATTAGATTTAAAATTTGTGGACACAGACGATGAAATTGAAGAAGCTACAGCGCAAACGGTAGCAGACATATTTGATGAACGCGGTGAGGCTCAATTTAGAGAAATGGAGACGGCATACTTTGTAGAGAAATCCCTTCAATCCGGGTATATAATTTCTACAGGAGGTGGCATTGTTGTGACGGAAGCGAACCGAAATGCATTAAAGAATAATGGCATCACTATATTTCTAAAAGCATCTCCCGAAACATTGTCGCATCGTATAAAAAATACTGATAAACGACCCCTTTTACATGGGGAGGATTCATTAATGAAATTGTCAAAAATTTGGAAAAATCGAAAAGATTTTTACGAAGCATCGGCACATATTACCATTGAGACAGATCGATTGAATCCTATGCAAGTTTTAGAGATAATTATCAAAAAATTAGAGACTCACAATGCAATCCATTAATGTTAGTCTAAAAGACAGAAGTTATGCCATCCAGATTCAGAATGGTTTACGGCTGAGGCTTCATGAAATTTTAGGTTCAGAAAATAGTGGCCAACAATGGATTATTTTTTCACAAAAACCAATATTTGATATTTACGGTGATGAAATTGAATCCATGCTCCGAGAGCATAAATTTAACGTAAAGCATATTTTATTAGAGAATAGTGAGAATGCAAAATCACTATCATCCATGGAGGCTATATATTCACAGTTGATAAGCTTTGGCTGTGATCGAACATCGGTTTTTTTGGCATTAGGCGGTGGCGTTGTGGGAGATACTACTGGATTCGCAGCCGCAACATTTATGCGGGGAGTAGATTACTATCAAATTCCCACCACATTATTGGCCATGGTTGATTCATCTATTGGAGGTAAAACAGGCGTTAATTTAGATGCAGGAAAAAATTTAGTGGGGGCCATTTGGCAACCTTCTGCAGTTTTAATTGATCCAGCCTTTTTAGATTCATTACCAAAACGAGAAGTGATTTCTGCGTTGGGTGAGGTAATAAAGTATGGTGCAATTTTAGACTCAAACTTTTTCAATGATATAGCTGAAAATTTAGATGAATTGCTTGGAATGGCGAATCCGCTTTTATTGGGTGAGATAATTGGAAAATGTGCTGCACTCAAAGCTGAAATTATTGAGCAAGACGAGCGGGAGGGTGATCTCCGCAGAATTCTAAATTTTGGGCATACCATTGGCCATGCCTTAGAAAAGTATTTTGGATTTGAAGTACTTCGGCATGGTGAAGCAGTTTCGTATGGAATGTTAGCGGCGGCGAAACTATCTATTGAGTTTGGTGGATTGAGCTTTGAGGATAATGCCTTATTGGAGAAAACAATTTTGCGATTACCATTGCCTCCACTACCAGAATTTGATGTGAACGAGATTGTTAAAATTATGGCAACGGATAAAAAAGTGAAGGATGGGAGTATTAATTTTATCCTCCTTTCAAAAATTGGTGAAACCGTTATTGTAGATAATATCGATAATAAAATGCTTTTGAAAACGCTAAAATTGATTCAATAGACCATTGAAATGGTTTTCAAATGTAGTTTTTTTAAAGCCCCCAGTTTTAATCGTGGGCTAAAATTAATAAAGGAAATTATATGAATATACTCGTAATTAACGGCCCCAATTTAAATTTACTGGGCACACGTGAACCTGAAGTTTATGGAACGGACACCTTAGAAGAATTGATGATGTGGTTAGAAAATAGTCCTGAAGCGGCAGGGCATTCATTCAAATTTTATCAATCTAATCATGAAGGTGAAATTATTGATTCTATTCATGATGAGCGAGAATGGGCACATGGGCTTATCATAAATCCGGCAGCATTTACCCATTATTCCTATGCCATTCGAGATGCTATTACTGCAGTGGGAACGCCCACAGTTGAGGTCCATTTAAGTGATATACATGCTCGGGAAGAATTTCGTCAAAAATCGGTCATTTCTGCAGTCTGCATTGGACAAATATCAGGGATGGGGAAGCAAAGTTATACTGAAGGAATCAAATTCCTAACTAATTATAAGGGTTAATTATTTCGTCTTTTGTCAGCAAGATCTTTTAGCTTCGGTCGCACTCTATCTTTGAAAACTAACATAGGCGCAGCCTTTTCAGGGTCCTTTCTCAGTTCACGTTGTTCATCAATGGAGAGTTGAGAAAAGTCATAACATTCCTCCGAACAGCATCCTCCAAATTTTTCAGTACATTTTTCACATTGGATAAACAAAATATGACATGCCTGATTTTTACAATTTGTGTGTGAATCAGAAGGGTCATCACATTGATGGCAGTTACTGATTACATCTTCTGTAATTTTTTCACCCATTCGTTTATCGAAAACAAAGTTTTTGCCTATAAACTTGGATTCGATATTTACAGCTTTGATTTGATGAGAATAGCTAATAATTCCGCCGTGAAGCTGGTTCACATCTGTAAAATCATTATGTTTTAGATAAGCACTGGTTTTTTCACAACGAATTCCACCTGTGCAATATAGAAGTACTTTGTCATCTTCATGCCCTTTGAGCAACTCTTTTATAATTGGAAGAGATTCCTTAAATGTATCCACATCGGGACAAATGGCACCTTCAAAATGACCCACTTCACTTTCATAATGATTTCGAACATCAACAATCACCGTTCCATCTTGATCCATGGCTTCATTAAATTCTTCTGCTGAAAGATGTGTGCCAATATTTGATAAATCATATTCTTCGTCAATGAGACCATCTGCAACAATTTGAGGTTTGATGCGAATAATCAGTTTTAGAAAAGATTCATGTTCATCTTCAATAGCAAATTTAAAGGGCATATTATCAAATTCATCTCGATGGTATAGCGTGGAAACAAACTCGTCCCAATTGGGTTTTGGTACACTAATTTGAGCATTGACACCCTCGTGTGCAAGATAAATTCTACCCAAAATATTGAGTGAATTCCATTCTAAGTAAAGTGAATCTCTCATGTTTTCAGGAGAATCAATTTTTACATATCGATAAAAAGAACATGTGATTCTTTCAAAAGGCTCATTTTGGAGTTTCTCCTCCAAATCAGATTTACTCTTTTTATTATATAATTCGGGTTTTGCCATACCCCTAAAATTACAGTAAATTCAGTATCTTGTATGCTATCAAAACATGATTGAACTTTCAGAAAAAATACTCATTAATGCAGATGTGCAAAAGGTGTGGGCATTCCTTACAGATGTTGAGAAAAGTCTGTCATTTAACCGCTTTCATGTGGATGTGATTTTGCCCAATCGCTTTTCTGTAAATAATAAATCCGAATTTATTATTATTCATAATTTTGGATTTGGAAATATTGAAATGACCGCCAATGTTATTGAATGTGTTTCGGTAAAACGAATTACTATTTCGGAAGAAGTAACAGATGAAGCATCAAAAGGGTTTCCACACAAGATTATATTCGAAATTTATGAAGAAGAAAAAAGTACAATACTAAATTATTCTGTAAATGGAACTTATGGTGGTCGAGTTCAAGATATCTCTTTTATGCCTATTTTAAAAGGGGTGGTGAAAGAAGAAATCATTAAAATTAAAAATGCAATCGAGTCTTCTGAGGAAGTGCCAGAAAATTTAAAAGTTGGTCGTATTTCTCCATGATAGAATTATGGTAAATCCTGTTGTAAATTTACCGTTCTGAAAACACAAATATTTTATGAGGATCAATGAAAACAGGATTAAAAGAAGTAAATAGCTTTACACGAGAATTAGATGTTACCGTGGCATGGGAAAATCTTTCCGAAGGATTTGAAAAAGAATTTAAAAAGGCACAGTCAACTTTCGAGCTAAAGGGATTCCGAAAAGGGAAGGTACCTTTAAATATTGTAAAGAAAAATTTATTACCATCAATAGAAGCTCATTTTGCTGAACATTCGTTGAATGAATATTACCGAAAAGCTTTAGATGAGTTAGAATTGAATCCAATAAATCAAGCGCAAATTAATAAACTCCATTTTCATGAGGGATGCGATTTAGAGTTTGTTGCAGAGTTTGAAATTAGTCCAGCAGTAAAGCTGCCCAAATATGATAAGAAATTTAAAATAAAGACCACTCGATATATGGCATCATCAGATGATATTGATGCTGCATTGAAAGAAATTAGAGAGCGTCATTCAACCATCAAAACCATAGAGGATGGTGCTAAAACGGGTCATTTTGTGAATGGTGATTTCCAAGAATTAGATGATGCGGGTAATGCCATAGATGGTAGAAAGATTGAGAAGCAATACATTAAATTGGGTGAAGCCGCATTTTCAGGTGATGCTGAAAAACCATTTTATGGTGCAAAGGCGGGTGATCAGGTGAAATCTGAAATCACCTATGAAGAAGATAAAAAAGTAACCTATTTGGTGAATGTGCATAAAGTGGAAGAACAAGTTCTCCCTGAATTGGATGATGAGTTTGCAATATTGGCTGACCCAGAAGTTAAAACGATGGATGAGTTGAATTCAAAGCTTGAGGCCCAAATTCAAACATCTTTGGATAATGAACATACAAAAGAAATTCAAAAAGAAGTAATGGATTATTTTGTGAAAAAATCCAAGTTGGATGCTCCAACATCTATGATCGAAAACTATCTTACTCATGTTATGGATGATGTGAAAAGCAAGAATCCAAACAATCAACCTATTGATGAAGATAATTTAAAAAATGCATATAAGGAAACTGCAGAATCCAGTGTAAAATGGTATTTAATTAAGGATGCCATTATATCAGAGGCAGGGCTTGATGTTTCTAAAGATTTAGTGCAAACTAAGATTGATGAGTTTATCACACAAAATCCAAAACAGAAAAATGAGATAAAGAAATTTTATCGAAAATCTGAGAACAAAGAGAAATTATACGAAGATCTTTTGAATGAAACATTATTCAAACATATTAATGAATTCGCAACAAATAAAATATCTGAAAAATCTACATCAGAATTGAAGAAAGGCAAAAAATAATGGATAAACCTAAAGCGATGCTAGTGCCAATGGTGGTTGAGCAAACCGCTCACGGCGAACGCTCATTTGATATTTACTCTCGATTACTAAAAGAGAGAATTATTTTTCTCGGTGATGGTATTGACGATCATATTGCAAGTTTGGTTATTGCCCAACTACTCTTCTTAGAATCTGAAGATCCTGAAAAAGATATATTTATGTACATCAATAGTCCTGGCGGTGTAATAACTTCAGGGTTTGGAATTTTAGACACAATGAATTACATCAAACCAGATGTGGCAACTATTTGCATGGGGCAAGCGGCTAGTATGGCAGCAGTGTTGTTATGTGCCGGTGCAAAAGGAAAACGTTCGGCTTTAGAAAATTCTCGAGTTATGATTCATCAACCCCTTGGTGGAATGCAGGGTCAAGCCACTGATATTGAAATTCATGCAAAAGAAATATTGTATCTTAAAGAAAAATTGAATAAAATATTGAGTAAGAATACGGGACAAACTGTGAAGACAATTGAAAAAGATACAGATAGAGATAATTTCTTATCGGCCCAAGATGCATTAAAATATGGGTTGATTGACGAAATTGTGACATCAAGAAAATAGATAGATTATGAAAGATACTAAATTATTTTGCTCATTTTGTGCTTCCAGTGAATCGGAAGTAGAATTTCTTGTTGAAGGTGAAAATGTTTACATTTGTGATGGTTGTGTTAATAAAGCCAGTGAAATTGTAAATGAAAATATGAAAAAGTCCTATATGGGACTTTCCATGAATATGCAGAAACCAGTAGATATTAATCGTCGGTTGAATGAGCATATAATTGGCCAAGAGCAAGCAAAACGAATTGTATCCGTAGCGGTCTATAATCATTTTAAGCGATTGAATAATCGAAATGATGATGATGATGTACAGATTGAAAAGAGTAATATTTTGTTGGTTGGTCCAACAGGTACAGGAAAAACGCTTATTGCCAGTTCTTTGGCAAAATCATTAAATGTTCCATTTGCCATTGCGGATGCAACCGTTCTAACTGAAGCTGGATATGTGGGTGAAGATGTTGAAAATATTTTGGTGAGATTATTCCAAGCAGCAGATTATGATGTTTCTCGTGCAGAAATGGGTATTATCTATATTGATGAAATCGATAAAATTGCACGAAAAGATGGGAATCCATCTATTACTCGTGACGTGTCAGGCGAAGGTGTACAGCAAGCCTTGTTGAAAATGTTGGAAGGTACAAAGGCAAATATCCCCCCTAAAGGTGGTCGTAAACATCCTGAACAGCCATTAGTTACCATTGACACTACCAATATTTTGTTTATTTGTGGAGGCGCATTTCAAGGATTAGAAGATATTATTGAGAAGAGACTATCTGGGGGTGGAATGGGTTTCAATCGTGATGTGAAAGAAACGGTGGATGATAGTCATCTATTTAAAAATGCAGTGCCCAGTGATTTACAAAAATATGGATTTATTCCCGAATTAATTGGACGTATGCCTGTTATCGCTCCACTTGAAGCACTTACTGATGAGGCATTACTTTCTATTTTAACTGATCCCAAGAACGCACTCGTTAAACAATATAAGAAATTATTCGATTTAGAAGATGTCCATCTTGAGTTTACCCCACAAGCGTTGAAAGAAATAGTAAAGATTGCGAAAAATAGAAAAACGGGTGCTAGAGCATTACGCTCAGTAATTGAAGAGGCCATGTTGGATATAATGTTTGATGTACCATCAATGTCAGATATTGACACATGCATTATTACTGATGATGTAATCAAAGATGGATCCTCACCTATTTTTAAAATGTTGAAGAAACAAACTGCATAATTTTTGTAACGTTCCGTTGCAATCAAAGTGTTGCTCTGGTCACAGAATTTTTATAATTTGATTCCTAAATTATATGTAATCTAAACTAGTTTTATTTATGATGAATTTGAAAAAGACATATCAAAGAATTTTTAGGAGTGCATTATTACTTGCGATGATAATGCCTTCATTGCTCCTATCCCAAGACCCTCCAGAAGAATTTCAATTTAGTCAATCTACTCTGCAGGCGTTTTATTTTTTTACTGATGTAACGTTAAATGGTGAACCTATTGAATCAGACGATTGGGTGGCAGCTTTTAAAGGTGAAATTTGTGTAGGCGCACGTCAATGGGATACTAGTGTTTGCGGTGGTGGTTTATGTGATTTACCTGTAATGGGTGATGATGGGTCAGAATATGCAGTTGGATATATGGAAATTGGAGATGTTCCAACTTTCAAAATCTATGATGCATCCTCTCAAAATATATTTAATGCCATTCCATCTGAAGAAGTTGACTTATGGTCAATTAATGGATTCTCAATGAATGATCTGTTAGAGGCAAGTGAAGTAATAATTGGTTGTACCGATGATACCGCTTGTAATTATGATTTAAATGCAACGGAGCCATGTACGGATTGTTGCCTATATACGGAAGACTGTGCTGGAGAATGTGGTGGTAGTGCAGAAGATTTAGGTTGTGGATGCAATATAGAAGGGCCCTCTGGTTGTGATAATGAATGCGGTTCTATTTTAGAAAATGATACTTGTGGCGAATGTGGTGGTGATGATTCAACATGTACAGGTTGTATGGATGAGTTGGCATGTAACTTTGATGAATCCAATATAATTGAAAATAATGAGGAGTGTGAATATCCCCAGCAAAATTTTGATTGTGATGGAAATTGTACAGTTGCTGTTGATTGTAATAATGTTTGTGGTGGTGGTGCATTCATTGATGATTGCGATGTATGTGTTGGTGGTAATACAGGAATTGATGTTGACTCATGTCCACTTGATTGTGCAGGTATTACAGGTGGTTCCGCATTTATGAATGAATGTGGGGATTGTATTTGTAATGGGTCAGAACCTGCAAATGGATTTGAGTGTAGTGAAGTTGATGAGTGTACACAAGATTGCAATGGAGACTGGGGAGGAACTGCAGAAATTGATGATTGTGGAATCTGTGATGGTGGTAGCGTATGCTCAGGCCAAATCGTTCAAGGTCAATGTGTAAATGGTGATTTTATTGTGGGTGAATTTAATGTTGCCGGGTTCGATTGTGAGGGTTGGTGTTTAGGAACATTTACTTATGGTGCAGATGGATGTTATGATTGTTCAGGCACTCCAAATGGTGATGCATGGCAGAGCGATTGTGGATGCGTATCCGCTGATAATACAGGTGATGATTGTGATGATTGTGATGGTGTACCTAATGGAAATGCTCTTTTAGATGAATGTGGTATATGTAATGGTGATGGATTGTCTTGTCTTTTTGGCTGTGATGATGTAAATGCATCTAATTATTATTGTGATGAAGACAATAATATGTGTGAGAATAGTCAATCACCTGAAGGTTATTTCGATGATGGCAGTTGTACATATAATATTGAGGGGACTGTTGTATATTTTTTACCATTCTTTCCACAAAATTATATTGAAAATGTTATAGTAACATTGTACGGATCTGCACTTGGAATCCCTTATGAAATTGACTCAGCTTTAACAGGAGAAAATGGCACCTTTAATATTAATAATGTTCCAATTAAAAACTCAGATGATGAGAATAATGAGTTTTCATATGAATACTTCTATTTTGATTTCATATATGTAGAAGATGCTGAGAATAATTATACTGGAATAAATAATACAGATGCATCTCTTATCTTAGATGTAGTTGTTGCTGAAAGCACATTCATTTATCCCATCCATTCCTCTATTGCTGCTGATGTTAATCTTGATGGTAGAATAAATTCATATGATTCATCTTTGATAGGAAGGTTAATGAACGATTCTTC
>JACKQG010000898.1_pt1 | contig 41863 bp, 38 predicted proteins | sample 8237621 | NCBI WGS metagenome assembly JACKQG01 (sample SAMN15677084, study PRJNA649215) | marine metagenome | biome: marine; feature: Black Sea; material: saline water; isolation source: suspended particulate matter (SPM) from the Black Sea western gyre | collected 2013-06-09/2013-06-10 | depth... | reverse complement strand
TAAATACTTAAATTCTTTTGCAAAAAAAACGAAGACTTAACTGATAATACTATAAATACCCCAAAATCGATATGCCTCATTCTCCTGCTTCAGAAGTTGAATGTCTTCCGCAAGAACTTCTTTCCTTTTAAATAACCCATTAGCAGCTCCAATCCTAATACTATTAATCAACTTTGATGTATAGAGAAGGTCATCAGAACAACTCTGGCATTCAAAATAATGCTTTTCAAAATTTATTTTTTCTTTTTTTGAAAGCCGGTCTAAAATATATTTTTCTATAATTTGTTTTTTGTTGACTGTTTCACATTTCATCATTATTTTCTCCATTACCAAATATCTTAATTTTTATTTCTTTTTAGATTATGTTTATTTTTTCCTACATCACCCACATATAATAAGCCACCGAGAACTATAATGAAAAGAATTTGTGGGTAATAAGATATTCTTTGATGATCTAATATTATAGTAACAGGGGATTCTTTTTTATTACAAAAATATTTTTTTATTTTCCAAACAATTTTTTAATTGTTTACGTGCACGAAACTTACGTTGTCGTACTAAATTAGGAGCTATATTAAACTTTTTTGCAATTATTGTATCGTCTTTGTTTTCAAAATACGAATCTAAAATTATATTGTTATTCACACTATCCAACTCATTCAAACAGTCTCTCAACGCTTCATATAATTCGTGCTTTTCTATTTGTTCATCAGGAGATAATTCATTGTTAACAGTATTTTTTACACTACCAAGAGAACGAGAACGTGTTTTTTTTGACAAATAACGCCTATTAGCGTTAAAACAGACGTATCTTGTAATACTAATGATATATGATGAAATCGCTTCTAACTTTTCAATTTTACCTAACCTTAAATTGTTAATGATTTCAATAAATGCGTCATTTACTATGTCATCAACACATTCCGAATCCCAAAGGTTGTATTCGACACACGACCTTACTTTCTCTTCATGCTGATTCCAGAGCTCTATTTCAGCGATATTATCACCTGCTATTATTTTTTTAATGAGTTCTTGATTTGAAATTTTCATAAATTACCCTTTATATAAAAGTACATGTAGCGTAACTATTGACATCACCGATATTTGACATTTTCGTTTTCATGGCAAAAAGAGAATATGAATTGTTTTTAAAAATATTTCTTATACAGATCAAAAAATGAAATCATAATCAGTTTCTGGCTCTGACTCAGCAACATGAAAATTCAAAAGGTTTGTTTCGGTACGCAGTAGGTATAATATAAAATAATAAAATATCGCTAAATGTCAAGAAAAATATGAGGGATAGAAAGTGAAAAGACAAAAGAATTTTTTATTAAACTTCTGTAAAATAAGCAAGTTTTCAAATTTTGTCGTCTTGCCTATCCGCCTGTTGGCAATCGGCCTAAACCTAATAAAGAGAGATTTATTGAATTGCCACGAGATTTATCTCGTGGTTTTAAATTTTGCTAACTTTTATTGGGGTTTTAACCCCACAATTTTAAATTTTACCTTGTAACATGATGAATTTTTTATTATATTCAATATAACAAAAATTGAGAAGACTCTAAAATGAAACCAATAACTTTAAATTTACCGGAATCAATTGCTGTCCTTTATCCCAAAGTTGGTGATAAAGTCTTTTTATCTGCCTTGCGAGAGTCAGTAAAAAGACTTGTCCTTGATGAACAGAAAGAGCTCAAAAACAATTAATAAAAGAATAAAAATTTTTGAAAAAAAATATAAGACAAATTTTCAGGATTTCCGGAAAAATTTACCTGAGGATGCAGGTTACCAAATGCATGAGGATTATGGTGAATGGTCTTATTTAGTAGATTCCGCTTAAGCGATAGAAGAGGATATTTCAAACTATCGGCGTTTAAATGGTGAAGTCAAATGAAAAAACAAACATTTTCTAAACTTCAAGATATTATAGTTTCTATTGACTCACAAAATTTCGAGCAGACCAAACAGTATGAAATCTACAAACAATATCGTTAATTAAAATCTCAAAGTTTTCTTTGCCAGGTTGTTTTATCCGGATGATCCTTCAAAACAATACCAATCTTTTCAAGTCTGTCTCTTATTTCATCGGATAAATCCCAATGTTTTGCCTCCCTTAATTTTTTCCTGACGTCAATTAAAATTTGAACGATTGAATCTTCTGCTATAAACGACTTGAACGACTCTCTATAATAAAGAATATTTAAAAATGAATCCAGTTCTTCAATTGTAGATTTTATTTTTAATAATGCAGCCAGTTCTGATTCGGGCAGTTTTCCTTTTGCTAAAATGAGGTTGGCTTCTTTAACCAGGTCAAATATTTTTGCCATGGCGCCGGCAGTATTAAAATCATCATCCATTTCGTTCAGAAATTCTTGTTTCATTTCATTTATGGATTCTTCTAAAACTATTTTTGCATCCGCGGGTTCGCTTGTGCCTAACTCAGTCTCAATATTCTGCATTGTGGTGATAATTCTTTCCAATGCCTGCTGTGCCTCGCGGATTCTGTCCTCACTAAAACTTATTGGACTGCGGTAGTGTTTTAACAGGAAGAACATCCTGATCACTGCCGGGTGGTATTTATCCATGATGTCGCGCGCTGTAAAAAAGTTGCCAAGAGATTTTGACATCTTCTCGCCTTCAATATTCAAAAAACCATTATGCATCCAATATTTTACAAATGGTTTTCCTGTTGCGCCTTCACACTGTGCAATCTCATTTTCATGATGCGGAAAAATTAAATCAATACCGCCGGCATGAATATCAATGGATTCGCCCAGGTATTTCATTGACATCACTGAACATTCGATATGCCATCCTGGTCTTCCTTTACCCCATGGACTATCCCAGGCAGGTTCCCCGGGTTTGGCTGCTTTCCATAAAGAAAAATCTAACGGGTCCTTTTTCTTTTCATCAATTTCCACCCGGGCGCCTGATTTGAGCTCGTCAGTTTTCCTGCCGGATAGCTTCCCATAGCCCTGAAAATCTCTCACCGAATAAAAGACATCACCATTGACGGAATATGCCATTCCTTTTTCAATGAGCTTCTCAATTAAGTTAATTATCTCAGGAATTGTTTCTGTTGCTTTGGGATATTCATCAGCTTGTTCAATACCCAGTTTTTTTAAATCTTCAAAAAAAGCGTCGGTATATTTTTTTGCCACATCTGATGCGGAAATTTTTTCTTCAATGGATTTACCGATAATTTTATCATCGATGTCTGTCAGGTTCATGATGAATTTTACGTCCAGTCCACGATACTTCAGATATCTTCGAAATATATCGTAAAGAATGAATGGTCTTGCATTTCCAATGTGAAAATAATCATAAACTGTTGGACCGCACAAATACATACGAACTTTTCCAGGTTCAATAGGGATCAGTTCTTCTTTTTTTCCCGATAATGTATTATAAATTTGAATAGCCATTTTAGCACCTGATTTTTTTTATTTATTTTTCATTGCTTTCTCAATCTTTGCCCAGGAATCCCGCAAAGGGACTGTCCTGTTAAAAACAAGCCCATCTGGTTTCGAATCCTTTGAATCAACACAAAAATAGCCCTGTCTTTCAAACTGAAATCTTTCACCGGCAACCACATTTTTCAATCCCGGTTCAAGTTTACATGATTTGAGAATTTCGAGAGAATTTGGATTTAAAAACGTTTTATAGTCAACATCTTTCTCCGCCCCTGGATCAGGCTTAACAAATAACCGATCATATAACCGGATTTCAGCATCAATCGCATGTTCCGCAGATACCCAGTGCAATGTGGCTTTTACTTTCCGCCCATCGGGAGCATTGCCGCCTTTTGTCGCCGGATCATAAGTACAATGTAATTCTTTTATTTCACCCGTTTTTTCATCCTTAATAACTTCATTACAAGTGATGAAGTAGGCATATCTTAAGCGAACTTCTCTCCCCGGTGCAAGACGAAAATATTTTTTCGGCGGATCTTCTTTAAAATCATCCTGTTCAATATAGATAATTTTCGAAAAAGGTACTTTTCTTGTGCCCATGGACGCGTCTTCCGGGTTGTTTACAGCATCAAGTTCTTCAGCCTGATTTTCCGGATAATTAGTAATGACAACTTTTAAGGGTTGTAAAACACCCAATACCCGTGGCGCAGATTTGTTCAAATCCTCCCGGATGCAATATTCAAGCATGGCAATATCCACAGTGCTTTCCCGTTTTGCCACCCCGACCATCTCTGAAAAATTCCGAATTGATGCCGGTGTGTAACCGCGTCGGCGCAAACCTGAAATAGTTGGCATTCGGGGATCGTCCCAACCGTTGACGTGGTCGCCTTGTACCAATTCAAGAAGCTTGCGTTTGCTCAGCATTGTATAAGTAAGATTCATAGGTGCAAATTCAATTTGCTGAGGGTGGAACGTTCCCAACTGTTCCAGAAACCAATCATACAACGGTCGATGATCTTCAAATTCCAGGGTGCAGGCAGAGTGCGTTATTCTCTCAATTGAATCTTCCAAACCGTGCGCCCAATCGTACGTGGGATAAATACACCATTTGTCACCGGTTCGGTGGTGAGCTGCATGCAGTATTCGATACATCACTGGATCCCGCATATTCATGTTCGGATGAGCCATATCAATTTTTGCTCTTAAAACCCGAGCGCCGTCAGCGAATTCTCCTTTGTACATCCGTTCAAATAAATCAACGTTTTCTTCTATTGATCTGTTTCGGTATGGACTTTCTTTGCCCGCTTCTGTTAATGTGCCGCGATATTCACGAGTTTCTTCGCTGCTCAAATCACAAACATAAGCCTTTCCTTTTTTTATTAGTTGCAAAGCATAATCATACAACTGATCAAAATAGTCGGAAGCATAATAAAGCCTGTCTTCCCAATCGAAACCAAGCCATGAAACATCTTCAATAATCGATTTAACGTATTCATCTTCTTCTTTGACAGGATTTGTGTCATCAAATCGCAAATTACACAATCCATTAAATTCTTCGGCTAATCCGAAATTCAGGCAAATCGATTTGGCATGACCAATATGTAAATAACCATTTGGTTCCGGCGGAAAACGTGTGTGCACACGTCCATCATTTTTATTGTGCTTCAAATCTTCAATAATGATATTCCGTATGAAATTTGGTGTTCTATCGGGTTTATCGTTTGGCATTATCTATAATCCTTTTAGTATTCAATTCGTAACTGATCACAGGATATTTTCTAATATAGGTCAAAAAAAGGTAATTTGGTAATAAGGTAATTGGGTAATAGAAAATTTATTCGTATCATGAATTCTCAATTACCAAATAAACTAATTACCCCTATTACCTTATTACCCAATTACCTAAATATCGAGCAGTTAACTATTCTATGACAGGATACTTCAATCCTGCTACCTAATTATCACCTGTTTTATAAATTTCTCACATTTTTCTCTGCCCAATATTTCAGCCACCATTGGTAAATCCGGGCCATGTAAATCACCGGTGAGTGCGATTCTCACAGGCATCCATAAATTTTTGCCCATTATTCCGGTTTCGTTCTGAACAGTTTTCATCATGCGGCGAAAGATATCCCTGTCTATGTTCTCAATGGCTTCCAGTTCCCTTAAAAATGACCAAAACACCTTTTGTGTGCTATCCTGGCGGACCATTGATTTTGCTTCGGAATTTTCAATCCGCACTTTGTCCCGGAAGAAAATAGCCGCATGTTCAGGTAGTTGTTCCAGGTAATCAACTTTTTCCTGTAAAATAGAAATGATATTTTCTGTTTTATCTACATCGCCCACCGGATAATCTTTTTGCTGAAAAAACGGGATAGATAGTTCTGTTAATCTCTTCAATTCTGTTTGCCGAATATAAGTACCATTCATCCAATTCAATTTTTCCACATCAAAAACAGCAGCAGACTTTGAAATACGGTTTAAGTCAATCTCATTTATTAACCTTTCAATCGATAAAATTTCGTCCCCGCTTTCGGATGACCAGCTCAACAAACTTAAAAAATTAACCAATGCTTCGGGCAGATAACCTTTGTTATGATATTGATCCAAAGATGTGGCGCCGTGTCGTTTGGACAACCGGCTTCGATCATCTCCAAGAATCATCGGTATGTGTACAAATTCAGGTATTTCAAAACCCAACGCCTGGTACAGTAGAATTTGTCTTGGTGTATTTGATACGTGATCATCCCCGCGAATTACATGAGAAATTTTCATCAGACCATCATCGACGACTACTGCAAAATTGTACGTCGGAATACCTTCACTGCGCATAATCACAAAATCACTTATGTTCTCGGAATCCCATTTTAACTCACCTCTCACAACATCATCAAATTTAATTTCTGCATTTTCAGGTACTTTGAACCTGATCGTCGGCTTTCTCCCCTGCTCAACGAATTCATCCTTTTCTGTTTCACTCAGATGAAGACACTTTTGATTATAAAATCCTGTACCCCCTTTTGCCAGACTTTCTTTACGCATTTGATCTAACTCATCTGATGTGCAATAACAATAATATGCTTTGCCATCGCTCAATAAATTTTGCGCATACTTTTTATAAATATCAAATCGTTCGGATTGACGATAAGGTTGCATTGATCCACCAACATCGGGACCTTCATCCCAAGGCAGACCTAACCATTTCAAATCTTCAAAAATTGGTTTGATAAATTCATCAGCAGACCGCTCGGGATCAGTATCCTCTATTCTTAGAATAAATTTTCCGTTTGTGTGTTTTGCAAACAACCAGTTTAAAATTGCTGTTCTGGCATTGCCTATATGTAAATGACCTGTCGGGCTTGGTGCAAATCTAACTCTCGTTTCCATTAATATGTGTTCTCCATTAAAAAAATATTTATTTCTGATAACTAGTGTCTGTCCGAAAAAGCCCAGTTTTTGTCATTCCGGCAATCTTTTAAGCCGGAATCTCCTTGTAAAACAGAATAGATTCCCGCTAAAAACATGCGGGAATGACATCTCGGACAGACACTAACTATTAAGAAACTTAAAAAATTTATCCAAATAAAAAAATGACAAAATAATTACTGACAAAATAATTATTTTGTCATCTAAAAGTATGCAATTCAATTCTTTTAAAAAATTAATAGTTTTGCCCTAAATAGTCTTGCCTTTTTTTAACCTGAAAAGTAACTATTTCTATAAAATTTCATCAATTAAACAAACAGCATAAACTGCTATTCCTTCACCTGTACCTGTAAATCCCAATCCCTCCGTTGTCGTCGCTTTAACAGAAATATGATCAAGTCTGAGTTTTAAAGTATCAGCAATATTTTGGCGCATTTCTTTTATGTAATGTATCAGCCTGGGCTTTTCAGCCACAATTGTCGCATCGACATTAACAATCTTAAAATTCTCTTTTCGCACCATGCTATGGATTTTCTCTAACAAAATCAGGCTGGAAATGTCTTTATACTTTGCCTCGCTCGGGGGAAAATGAACGCCTAAGTCGCCAAGAGCTGCTGCGCCCAATAATGCGTCACCTATCGCGTGAGCTAACACGTCAGCATCTGAATGCCCCAACAGTCCCTTTTCAAATGGGATATTTACACCGCCAAGAATTAGTTTTCTCTTTTCGGTCAAGCGATGTACATCATAGCCAAAACCAATTTTCATATTATTTCTTATTGTGCCGGTTCAAATAAAATTCTGCCAATCCAAGATCGGCGGGATTCGTGATTTTGATATTTGAATAACTGCCTTCAACCACTTCCACAGTTACTCCCATTCTCTCAACGAGAGCCGAATCATCCGTTGCAGAAATATTGTCTTTAGCAGCTTTTTGATAAGCTTTTAAAATGATATCTTTTTGAAATACCTGCGGCGTTTGTGCCAGCCATATTATTTCCCGATTCAGTGTACTTTCAATTTTATTCTCATTCACCCTTTTTACTGTGTCTTGTGCCCGAACCGCTACGATAGCAGCGCCAACTTCTTTTCCTTTATTAATGACATTTTCAAGTATCTGCCGATTTATTAAAGGACGAACTGCATCGTGGATTACAACATGTGTTACATTTTCCTCAAGTTCTTTCAAACCAGCAAAAATAGATTTCTGCCTTGTCTCCCCACCTTTTACAATTTTCGATACTTTAGAAAAGTTGTATTTGCTAACTATTGATTCAGAAACAAACTCTATCCATTCTTCTGGTACAACAATAACTATATCATCGATGAGCGACGATTGATTAAATTTTTCAATTGTATAAGCAATTATCGGTTTGTTGTTAATTTCAAGAAACTGTTTATTAATTGAAGCCGCCATCCGAACGCCACGCCCACCGGCAGCGATGATAGCACAAACGCTCATGAGTATCCTTATTATTTTTTGACTCTGGTTTTCTTTTGTGTGAAGGTTTCAGGATGCTGGATGCTCGATGCTTGTTACTGGATACTCCCATCCCATCCAGCATCAAGAATCAAGCATCGTTTCAAATTATCAATAAACACCATTTATTACATAGATTTACAATTCTTTTCGCTGTGTTAGATAATCAACATCGCATCTCCATAACTATAAAACCGCCATTTTTCTTTTATAGCTTGTTTATAAGATCGAAACAGGAATTCCTTGCCTGCAAATGCCGAGGCTAACATTACCAGTGTGGAACAGGAAAGATGAAAATTTGTGATCAACATGTCCACTATTTTAAAGTCATACGGCGGATAAATAAATTTGTCAGTCCAGCCTTTGGAGGGTTTAACAAAACCTTCAGTTGTAACCACAGATTCCAAAACCCGGGTGCTGCTTGTTCCAACAGCAATTACCTTACCACCATTTTTGATGGTTTCATTAATAACTTTAGTGGCATCTTCAGTTATTTCAAAATATTCAGAATCCATTTTATGGCGACCTAAATCTTCTACCATAACCTGACGGAAGCTGCCCAATCCCAGGTGCAGCAATACCGGTACAATCTTAATACCTTTTTTGCTAATTTTATCAAGTATCTTTTTCGTAAAGTGGAGCCCGGCTGTAGGCGCAGCAACAGCGCCTTTTGTCTTTGCATAGACTGTCTGGTATCTTTCTTTATCCTTTTCAGTGGATTCTCTTTTAATATAAGGAGGCAACGGTGTTTTTCCGAACTTTTCAACAATATCGAAAAAATCACCTTCGTAAAAAAACCTGACCACTCTGCCGCCGGATATGGTATTGTCAATAACATCACAATACTCACCATCAGCAATTGTAAGCCGGTTGCCGACTCTTACTTTTCTTGCCGGTTTCACGAGAACTTCCCATAAGCCATATTGCAGTTCACGCAGCAAGAATATCTCCACCTGGGCGTCTGTTTTATCTTTGGTTGCCATTAATCGAGCCGGAAAAACTCTTGTCTCATTGACAACCAGACAATCCCCCTTCTCAAAATAATCGATTACATCACTAAAAATTTTTGTATCTGTCGATTCGGTTTTCCGATCCAAAATCATCAACTTTGATTGATCGCGTTTTTCAGCCGGATATTCTGCGATTAACTTATCTGGTAAATTATATTTTAGCTCAGAAAGTTTCATAAATATTTCTCCTCAAAATAATTTTGCTTGCCCCTGTACTTTGAATTCAAATCCAAAATGTTTATAGGCGGTCTCTGTTGCCACTCTCCCCCTTGAAGTGCGGTTTAAAAATCCTTGTTGAACCAAATAAGGTTCATACACTTCCTCAATTGTATCCCGTTCTTCCCCTACTGCCAGCGCCAATGTGTTAATTCCGACGGGGCCGCCATTGAATTTACTTATTAACGTTTTTACAATCCTTTTATCCATTTCGTCGAGCCCTCTTTCATCAATATCCAATCGATGAAGAGAAGATTGCGCGACCTTAAGATTTATTTTACCATCACCCTGAACCTGGGCAAAATCACGAATCCGTCTCAAAAGACGGTTAGCTATCCGCGGCGTTCCCCGAGAGCGTCGTGCTATTTCAATTTCTGCCTCAGCATCGATGGCAATATCCAATATTCTGGCAGAGCGATTAATAATTTTTCCTAATTCATCTTCCGTATAAAAATCTAACCGACTAACAACGCCAAAGCGAGCTCTCAAAGGCGATGTCAGCAAACCCGCTCGTGTTGTTGCACCGACTAAAGTAAAATTAGGCAAATTTAATTGAATCGTTCTGGCATTGGCGCCTTTGTCAATGATTATATCGAGTTTAAAATCTTCTAATGCCGGGTACAGGTACTCCTCAATCGTGTGATTTAAACGGTGAATCTCGTCAATAAAAAACACATCTTTTTCAGCAAGATTCGTCAGCACCCCTGCCAAATCACCGGGTTTTTCCAGGGCTGGTCCTGAAGTCATGCGAACATTAGAATTCAGCTCATTAGCAATGATATGCGCTAACGTTGTTTTCCCCAATCCTGGCGGGCCATAAAACAGAACATGATCGAGCGCCTCTCCCCTGTCCTTTGTAGCCTGGATAAAAACTTTTAAATTCTCTTTTAATTTTTCCTGTCCAACAAAATCATCAAGTTTAAGCGGACGAAGGGTCAGGTCAAACTCATATTCTTCATCAAACTGGTTGGGATTTGTTGTACGGTTTATTTCATTTTCGGTCATGCTTTATTACTTTATTATCAGTTCAGCTTTTGTTTTTTGTGCAAAAGTTTATGAATATGTTTAAAATTTTATGATGCAGAGAGATACTGGATGCTTGAATCTTGTTCCTTGATCCCCCCATCCCATCCAGCATCAATAATCAAGCGGAACGTCCGCCATCTTTTTGGGCGGATATCAAGCATCGTTTCAGAATTTAATTATTGGAAACTGCGCTCGGAACTACAAATTTTGCAAAGACTGTTTTATGAGTTCTTCCAGGCTAATTTCCTGGTTATTTTTTCGGACAATTTTAAGAACGACCATTTGAGCGCTATTTTTATTAAAACCTAATGATGTCAGGGCTGCCACAGATTCATCAATCAAATTATCGATTGTCTGCATATCTTCACTTTTCCTGGGCAAGCGATCCATATCATCAATGCTTAGCACTTTATCTTTCAAATCTAAAATGAGACGTTGCGCAGTTTTTTTCCCAACTCCTGATAATGAAGTGAGCGCTGATAAATCCTCTTCAATAATATATCTCTGCAATTGCGCCGCTGCAACACTGGATAAAATCACCTGGGCTTTTTTGGGACCAATGCCTGGTGCAGAAATTAAATGCATAAATAGTTCACGTTCTGAGTTGGTTTTGAATCCATAAAGTTGTAAAATATCTTCCCGAACATGAAGATAGGTCAGCACTTTGGTTTTTTGACCAATTTCGCCCAGATTCTCATAGCAGAATAATGTAATGTTCACTTCAAAAGCGACACCGTTCACTTCAACGACCAACTTCGTTGGTGATTTATGAACCAGTATTCCCTGCAAATAATTTATCATTTAATGATTTCCGCCAAAAAGAAGTCGGACAGGTTGACTTAAATTATTTTGACTTTTTAATTATTTCTCGATAAGTTTTTCGAATTTTATTCTTTGGCATAAACAAAAAGCAACCGCCATTGCATCGGTGATATCATAAGTCGATGGAACCGAGGATAAATTTAACAGACGGCAAATCATCTGCTGCACCTGGTGTTTGGATGCATTACCATTCCCGGTAACCGATAATTTAACCTCACGCGGAGAATATTCTTTTATTGGAATATTTGCTTTTGCTGCTGCTAATAAAGCAACGCCGCGAGCATGCCCCATTTTCAAAGCAACTTTTACATTTCTTGAATAAAAGATCTCTTCAAAAGCAACAATTTCAGGTTGGTAACTTTTTAAGAATTTGAAAACGTTCTCATAAATCGTTTGTAATCTTATCTCAAAAGGATCGTCCTTCTTTGTTTGAATATTCTCAAAAGTAACAGGTTCAATTGATCCTTTATTCATTTCTAATGCTGCTATGCCTGTATTTTGAATACCCGGATCAACTCCGGCGACTATCATTGTTAATTTCCTTATTTGGATTAGTGAAAAGCAAATTTTGTACAATAAAGTATCAGCACGAATAATTACAAGTGGCAGTAGCAGAGGCAGTGGCAGTAATAATAGCCCATCTTTTATTTAACTGCTACTGCCTGCGCAGTTACCTTGTTTTTATTTTGGAAATATAGACTGTGCAACTGCCACTGCTACTTTTATTTATTTCAATCAGCATTGCCAATCTTTTCAAGAACATCAGGCGCAACATCAAAATTTGAATAAACATTATTGACATCATCGTGATCTTCTAAAAAATCCATCAGCTTTAGTAACTGTATAGCTTCCTTTTCGTTAACTTTAACAGTATTCTTTGGAAACATGGTCAACTCTACTGATTCAGTTTCAATTTGTTGTTCTGCCAATGATTTTTTCACTTCTTCAAAAGCAGCCGGTTGGGTAACAATTTCGTACATATCATCTTCAAGTCGCATGTCGTCTGCCCCGGCTTCCAGCGCCACTTCCATAAGATCATCTTCTGATATTTTATCCGCTTTAACCGCGATTAGACCTTTTTTATCAAAAATCCAGGCAACGCAGCCCGCTTCGCCCAGGTTTCCATTGTGCTTTGAAAGAATGTGACGGATCTCAGCTACTGTTCGATTTTTATTATCCGTAAGCGCATCTAATAAAATTGCCGTGCCCCCGGGGCCATAACCCTCGTACGTTACTTCTTCGTACACAACCCCCGGTAATTCCCCGGTACCTTTCTTTATTGCCTTTTCGACATTGGCAGAAGGCATATTAACTGCTTTTGCATTGGCAATTGCCTGTCGTAATGCCGGGTTTGTCGATTCATCGCCGCCGCCGGTTCGTGCAGCCACTGTGATTTCTTTAATTACTTTAGTAAAAACCTTACCCCGTTGCGCATCAGTTTTAGCTTTTTTACGTTTTATTGTACTCCATTTAGAATGTCCGGACATAAAAATCCTCCTAAAAAAAATAATCGTATAATGTAATACATTTTTGGTCAGATTCCAAATGAAATATTTGAAATATAAAGAAATTTTACATTTTTTTGCAGATTGTGGTTAGTTACCAAAAAGATAAATCGTTGAACGATGGGAAAAAAAACAAAACGTGACAATTATGACCAAAAAGGAGTAATGGAGTATTGGAGTATTGGAATTTGTGTTTCATCAGTAATCCATTACTCCATCAATCCAACACTCCTTTCATTTAACCTTTTATTCTGGTTTGTCCAAGTTGGGAGGAGATTCTTCATTTTGCACGGGGGGATCAGAATTGGGTTTGACTTTTGCTCTCACAACCCAGGCATCGGCAAATCCCTGTTTTATTACCGTTTGCTGAAGCTGCTCCGCTTCATAGCGGGTCAAACAATTTCCGATGCGGACTTTGTAATATGGCGCATGATAATCCAAATATACTTCTTCATTTATAAATTGAAATATCGCATCCCGTTGTACTTGCTTTGCTTTTTCTTCATCAGAAACAGCGCAAATTTGTATCCTGAAACCATCTACTTCTTCAGGCAATGGTTGCTCATCAGGTGTTTGAAGCAGCAGATCGTCAATATTATCAGATTTTGATTCCGGGGAAATGGTTTTTTTTAAATCCAATTCATTTTCATCAAGTACAGATAGATCAAAATTTTCATTGATTATGCCTGTTTTCCTTTCTCTCACCTCAGTATTTTTGTTCGGTTTCACCATTTGTCCGGTACTGCTGCAGCCGAACAAAATAACCATTAAAATAAGAGAAACGAATAACAAAATTATTTTTCTCATGTAAATCAACTCCTTGAATTCATTTTATTGACAAATGTTTAAATTCAGTCGATTTGAATATATTGAATATTCTTCTGAATGTCAATAAAAAAGTAATGAACTGATTTCTTTATTTAATAACCGCCACCTTTCCCAACTGAACACCATCACAATTGGAAACCGAAAAAATATAAATCCCTGAACTAACAGGCTCACCATTCTCATTTTTCATGTCCCAAATAAGCTTGCTGCTTTGGCGTTCTTTTTTAAATGAGCGGATGAGTTGCCCGTTAATTGTTAAAATTTTGATTGAATCATAATCGATCAGGTTAGCGAAAGTGATGTAAGAATCTCCGTCACCCAGCCGGCATGGATTGGGATAGGCATAAACTTTTGAAAGATTTGCCTGTGGGACGATCAATACTGTCTGGCTGCCCTGACCTTTTTGAATGGGGGATCCGGAGTTGCTCAAAATATTCTTTACGGAGATGATAACCGACGTTACATTTTTGGGATAAGTTTTAAGAACTATTTGAACCTGATGGTTAATCTTTGTATCAAACAATATGTTCTTAATTTCCTGCGGCGGTTCAAAAGAAAAATTCGATTGTAAAGTGGCGCTGATCGAATCAACCGGCAAATTGAAACTTAAAATAATTGTGTTTTCGCTTCCTAATTCAGCATTCACAAGATAAAAAGGTTCGAGCTGTTGCGGAACTTCAAAATCAATCGTATTACGTGTCGTGTCAACAGGGGTGCGATCTTTATCCCGAACATTGTTCATTTCAAGCTGGTAGCTGCCTGGGGGGACCGTTTTTTCCTTAAATGTTAATAATACTTCTTCACCGGAACGAGAGATAACTGCCGAACCTGGCTGTTCCAGTCCCTCTGAAAACCGGTAAGTCGAGATGTTGGAAATGGAGTTATCCATAGCTTCGCTGAATTGAACACGTAATTGATTTGGATGGATGAATTCCACACCGGAGCAAAAAGGTTGAAAACCCGGTTTTACTGAAATGGTTGTTGTTTTACGACTTTCGCTGGGAGACAGGGATAAATCGATAGTGGTGATTGCGTACCAGTAAACACTACCTGTTTGCACAGAGGTGTCAACAAAACCGGTTGTGGGCGTAGCGCCTAGAAAGTCGAATTGGTCAGGCGTATCCCCTCGGTAGATTTGATAATGGTTTGCCCCCTGCACAGGCAGCCACTCAAGGTGAGCTTTAAATTCATTCAATGGATAAGCCTGAAATCCTGCCGGCGCAGGCGGGCCGGAGAAAGATGACGAATATTTATCTTGAAGCATAACTGTGCTTGAACCTGTGTTGATCAAAAACTCAGCTTTACCATCTTTGTCCAGGTCAGCGATCAAATTTGTTTGACTGCGGCTGGGATAAAAATAACCGACAGGTTCATACTTCCCTGTTGTCAAATTGTAGTCTATTAAATAAAAATCCGGGAATACGTTTATCAGTAATTCATCCGTGCCATCACCATTGACATCACCGGAAGACACGCCACTGGCAAAGTCAGCCGGTTCAGCAAATCCAAAAAACGATTGTTCCCATACTGGTGAATATTCATTATCTCCGGACGTATCGTAAATGCGGAAAGTCCAGTACCTGCCATCATACTCATGTTCCAGATCAAGGTCGGAAGATGAATGGCAGCCGGCAGCAAACTCCAAAACACCATCACCATCATAATCACCACAGGAAATAAAATTGATTGCGTCTATCAGCGGCAGCCTATCGTGCCAGGTAAATTGATAGGAGTCATTTCCTGTTGACTCATAAATGTAAATATCACCGTCATAATCAGCAAGCAGGATTTCCATTTGCCGGTCATTATCAAAATCACCTATTTCACTGTGGGGGACACCGGTGCCGTTGGATCCATCAGTCAAATTTTCCAATGAAAAAGTAAAGGAATAAAAATTATTTCCACTATTTTCGTAAATTGAGAATGTGTTTTCGGTTCGCCCAATAATTTCCCCTATTCCATCAGAATCGAGATCAGCGAACCGGCTCGCCCAAAAATTATTGGAATCAGCCCAAACAATTTGCTGGGGAATTTCACCAACCTGTTCGCTTTCAAATATTACCGATCTTTGCCCCCTGCCTGCTAAAATTTCCGGCAGTCCATCATTATCAGAATCGCCAATGTCGCGCGGGATATAAACGGTTGAATTGATTTCTGTTTGATTAAAATTTTCATCATGGAATTCGAACAATGTCATTTTGCCAAATGCTTGGTTAACGGAGAGCGCATTGCCTAAAAATTCAGGATTACCATCCAGATCAAAATCAGCTAATTTGTTCAACAAATACAGCGGAGGCAGTTCATAATTTAGCTGAATAAAACGACTGGTTTCAATATTGGGAAAAGCCAGGTTCATTGCATAATAAAGTCCATGGTTATCATCGATGGTAAATAATTCTGATTTATTTTGAAATCTCAAATAGAATTCCCAATCCCCTTGTTCAGTAAAATTATAGCGGTGGATTTTAACTTCATAATCGAGCGCTATTCTTTTGAAAGACTCGGATGAGTTTCGCAAACGGTAGTGAATGGAAGCGTTGGTCAAATCATCCGTCGCGAATTCAATCAATTGGCTGTGCGAATAACCGTCGAGCATTTTTATTTTTGTAAGCGATAACAGTGTGGGAGCAGTTCGGTCGATAAAAATACGCGTTCGGTGTTCAGTGACGCTGCCATCGGAATTATTTATTTGCAGGCGCAGAATGTATGAAGTGTCAGGTAAGCTGAAAATTTGCCAGGTTCCCAGCGTATCGTTTATGACCTGGCGGTTTTCAGTTTTTAAGATCGATATCCATTCCACCGGGTTAACACCCATTCCATAAAAAAGTTCATAACTTGACAAATAAACGCCGGATGCGCTGCCAATTACAAAAATTGAATCGGAAAAAAATCCCTGGTCCAAAACCGGGTTTGAAATAACTGCTTGCGAAACATGGGATATTTGAAGCGCTTTGGCTGGTTCTATTCGTCCTGCACCAAATTGTTGATCCCATAAATCCGCTCCCAAATCTAACGACGAGGAAACTAATAAATTTCTAACATCCTGATTGTTAAGCGCCGGATTGTTGCTAAGCATCAACCCGGCTGTTCCCGCAACAACCGGCGCTGCTGCCGAAGTGCCTGAAAAATTACGGTACAAATTATTTTTTGTGGTTGTGAGAAGATCCACTCCAGGGGCAGCCAGATCAATGGTAACGCCGTAGTTGGAGAAATTTGCCGGTTCATCATCAGAATTTGTTGCTGCCACCGAAATAACCTGGGGCAATCCCGATGGATAGTGTATTTCCGGTGACGTACTATTGCCAGCTGAGGCAATTAGAACAACACCGCTTTCAAAAGCAAATTGAATGACATCACGCAGCAACTGTGTCGTGGCAACATCCCCGAAACTCATGTTAATGATATGAGCGCCATTGTCAACAGCGTAAATAATGGCGGATGCCACATCGTCTTCTTCTAAAAGTCCCTGGCTGGTGCCGGCTCTTAAATTCATAATCCGGCAGCCCGGCGCAATACCGGCGATGCCAATTCCATTGTTCGTTGTGGCAGCAGCGATGCCGGCTACCGATGTTCCGTGCCCGTTTTCATCGCGGGGATTTTCGTCAGGCGTTTGGTAATCACCACCGTCGGGAAAATGCGGTGCATCGGTAAAATCCCAGCCCCTGATGTCATCAACAAACCCGTTGTTGTCATCATCGATACCATTAAAATCGGAAGAATCAATAACACCATTTTTGTTCAAATCCTCGCCGGAATTCATCCATAAATTAGCGGACAGATCCTCGTGTTCATAATCAATGCCGGTGTCAATAATAGCGATCAAAACTGTTGAATCACCAAAAGTAATATTCCAGGCTGACTCCAATTGAATTCTATCGATGAGCCATTGATCCGGTAATAACGGATCGTTTGGCAGGTCGTGGATTTTGTAAGTTGAATTAAAAGCAACATGTTCAATTGCCGGGTTGTTTTTCAGTGCGGAAATAAAAACATCTGGGCTAATATTTTGCGGCACTTTAATTTTGTAATAACGCTCCAGTCCAAATTTTAAGAATAGAGAATTTTGTCTGTTGTAAGAAAGTTGCTTTGATTTCAGCAATGATAAAACTTCAACATTTTTAAATTGGCTTAAAGAAAAAGATAATTTTGAAAGTGTTAGCGTTTCCTGGTAGGAAAATTCAACTTTCGATTTTAATTTTATGATGATTTCATTCGTTACATTTTCGGAAAATACATATGCCGGGAGAAGAAAAAATAAAAACAGGAAAATATGTATTTGTTTAAATTTCATTTTGTATCCATGGTAGGGCAAGATGGTATCTTGCCTAATATAAAGAAAGGTAAACTTCACTATTAATTAATGTCTGTCCAAAAAAACAGTCATTCCGGTCGGAGCGAAGCGAAGTACCGGAATCTCGTGCTTACATTCAGGAGATTCCGGCACAAAACATCGCCGGAATGACAAAAATATGCCTTTTTCGGACAGACACTAATTACTTGTCAACGAAAAAAATACCAAATAAAAAAATTGTGGTTTGCATTAATTTCATTTTGTGTTCATGTGAGGCAAGATGCCATCTTTCCCTACTTTAATAAATTAACTGGTTTTAGAATTATTTGTCAGTAAACAAAAAAGCGACCGCAACAACGCCAACAAAATCAACAGACAGCCGGTCAAAAGATTTATCGACGTCCATTTTTTTGCCGGGTAGTATTTAACAAAATAAGAATAAAATGATCGGTGGCTTGACCATATCATTTTCAAACGGCTTTTAAAAATCGAGCTGCCCTGCTGATGTATAATTTTAACGTCAGGGAGGAAAATAATTTCCCAACCTTTTTTGATAAACCGGCGGCACCAATCCACATCGCTGAAAAACATGGGGAATTTTTCATCCATAAATCCAACTTGTTCCAGTGCTGCTCGATGCATTAGCAAAAAAGCGCCCTGGGGCTGATGGACTTTGCGCTGCGTTTGAAAGTCAAAATCGCCCATTTGCCAGTAATTAAATTTTCTGCTTTTGGGGAATAATTTATTCAGTGCGAAAGTTGTATAAATTATATCACGGTGTCTGGGGAAACGTCGGCACGATGGTTGTAGTGACCCATCCGAATTTCTGAATTGTGGTGAAACAATGCCGCATTTTTTATTGTTTTGAAACACATTGAATAAAACCGGAAATATATCGGGAGGAAGTTCTGTATCAGGATTCAGGATTAAAACATATTCGCCGCTGCTTTTTACCAATCCCTGGTTGACAGCTTTTGTGAAGCCAAGGTTTACTTTGTTTCGAATGACCTGCAATTCATTTCTATCGTCATATTTTTTAAACACCGAATGTACGTTTGATAAAGTTTGATCTTGCGAATGATTGTCGATAACAATAATTTGAGCGCGGAGTGAAGCTAAAGCATTCAGTAATGTATTCAGGCAACTGATAATTTCATTTTCATGATTAAAGGTAACAATGATAGTTGAAATATTTATCAATAGAATATGATCTCCGGCTTATTAATAATTTGATTTTTAAGAGCTACAACTACTTCTCCTGGACGAAACTTATTTTGGTGATTTCCCGATCATCTTTGTCTAATGTTAATTTTTTATATTGCAACTGAATTGCTTTTACCAATGGTTTACTTGTCGCCGGCTCCAAATTATTAGAATGTTTTATCAATAATTGAGCAGCACCATAACTGCTCAGGCCTGTGAATCCAGCTAAAATAATCAATTTAACATTGGCAGCTGTTTCAAATGGTTTATTAACGACAACTAAAATTGCACAATCTTTACCCAGTTCGACTTGCCTGTTGTAAAAATTATCGAACCAGTCGCCGTAAGCAATTATTTTGTTTGATTTATGCGAAAAAACACCTCGCATATTTTTTTGATCACCAAAATTAGAAACTGTGCTTTTTTCTGTACTAATTCCCCAATTCTTTGGTCTAACAAATCGCATTGGTATTTTGTCGCGATTTTTCTTTTCAGGGTTGAACGGTTCTGCTTTATACAATTTTGCCAAGACATATTCAGTTAATACATTATTCTTTGGAGAACCGATTATGATTGTATTATTCATCTTGATAAAATCTATCACTTTTTCCATGCTGTCACCAAAATCTAACGTTGAAATGAAGCTGAAATTGACTGGATCCTTCCCGCATAATTTATTTAGATGGGTTGTCACTTCACTCATAACTTTAATATCCCAAAATCCAACAACATCCTTATTTTCATTGACCTTCGTTCCGCCGTAGATAAAACAAAAATCGCCCTTTTGTAAAAATGGTAGCCAGAAAGGATTTTCTTCGATGGCAAAAAGATCATTAATTTCACAATTAAAATAATCACAGACTTTTTCAATCGTTTCACGCTGAATTTGTTTCCAATTATCGTACATCAGGCTATAAAGAGTAACACGGCTAATGCCAATATGACTGGCTAGTTCAGAGAGGTTTTGGTTACTTTTTTCAATCAGTAAATTTCTAAATTTTGTGATTAATTTAGACATAATTGTTAAGCCCTTTTGTGTTAAAACAAAACCTTGTCAATGTTTGTACAATATGTTTAAAGCTATATACGTCTTTACAAATTGTTTAAAGGCGAAACTTATTTGTATATTACTTTGTTTAATAAATTAGAAGTTTCAGGTTATAAAATTATATATTTTAAGTAAGGAGGTGAATCAGATGAAATTAACAGACCTTGCAATATTTTGTATATTAATTTTCGCCTTTATTGGTTTTCACATGGTTGCAAATAAGGCGGAAATGTATATAGATAAACTTTATGATAAGATTAAGGAAAAGTCAGAAATAAATGATCCGTCTCAATATCAAAAAAACAAAAAAAGTATTTCACACACTCTGAAAGGAGGCGAAACTTTGATCGATTTAGAAGAACATTATGATGTTGATTGGCGTGTTATAAAAAAAGTAAACCAAATTGAAGATGAACGAAAACTTCAAGTTGGTCAAGTAGTTTTAATTCCAGTTTTATCGCGTAGACAAAATTTCGCTTCGTTTCAATAAGAAAACAATATTTTCAGTATTACCATTTAATCTTCCTCAGATTCTTCCAACTTTTTATTTAAGTATTCAATTTTCTGTTTGTAAATTTCATTGTCAGGTTCTTTTTTTAATAACATTTCATAGACATTAATAGCCTTTGAATATTGATGCTGCGCAGTATAAATTTCACCAAGTGTGGGAGTAACAATTTTTTCTTTTTTCTTATCCAAGGATTCCACGATATCATCAATTTGTGGCGGCTCAATAAATCCTTGAGGCGGCGTACCTGCTGAATCAGATTCTAACTTTGGAGCTTCGAGAGGTTTGTCAGCCGGTTCTTCTTCCGGCAGAAAACCTGGCGCCGAACCGAAAACATCTGTTACACTATCTTCGCCTTGCTGTATATTTTTCAAATCAGAAACCAACTCATCCTGTTTTTCAAAAGATGGTTTTTCTACTGCCGGTATTTCTGTTTCGGTTTCAGGCTTTTGTTCCAATTCGCTTTCCCATAGCGGTTGTTCGGATAAATCTTCCGGTGATAATGGCTCATCTTCTAATGGTTTTATTTGTTCCTGCAAAGGTGTCAGTTTTTCTTCAGAAGACTCTTCCTCAATTTCTTGCGGCTGATGTAATTCTTCGGGCGCCACATAAGCCGGTTGATCAAACGGCGATGGCTTCTCTGGAGTTTCAGCGAAAGGTGTTTCTTCCTCGGCTTGACCCCCAAATTTCGATTCAATATCAGCTTCAAATGTTCCTTCATCAGAAGTTAGTTCATCGGATTCCAGTTCCGGAATGGAAGTATCACGAAAAATATCTTCTAACAAATCCATGCTGGCGTCATCTTCGTCAGGATTTTCCGGTATTTCAGCTTCTGTTTTTTCTTCTTGAATACTATCACCCAACTTAAATTCATCAACTATTTCTGCATCAGCTTTTTCTTTTTCAATAGTATCACCCAACTTAAATTTTTCAACTATTTCATCCTCAGCTTTTTCTTTCTGAATAGCTTCACCCATATTAAATTTATCAATTATTTCAGCCCCGGCTTTTTCTTCCTGAATATTATTACTCAAATCAAATTTTTCAATTCCAATTTCAGGTTCTTTTTTTTCTTCCTCAATTCGTTCTATGTTAGCTGCGAAAGAATTGTCCATCTCCTTTATTGAGAACTGTGTTTCTCCCGGCTCATCAATTTTATTTTCCGGTTGATGGATAAATAATTTTTTAATTTCTGACATTCTGGACTTTGCTTTTTCATTTAGCGGATCGATTTTCATGATTTCCTGAAACGTCAGTTCGCAAGTGGTGTGCCACCCTATTTGAGCCATTAACTCACCATATTCACGATGCGCTGCAATATATTTTGGATCGAACGTGATCGCGCACTTAAGTTCTTTTTCTGCTTGATCTAATAATTTTTTCTTCAGGTAACATTTGCCAAGAATAAAATGTCCGGTAACATAAGCCGGGTGTTTTTTTACACCAAATTCGCATAATTCAATTGCATCATCTACTCTGTCTGCCTGAAGATATGTTTCAGCCAGTCGCGCAAAAAGGATGGAATTTGAATTTTCTGATAAAATGCGCTCTAAATATTTAATTTCTTCCTTTGTTGATTTTTGCATTTTATTAACTCCTATAACTGCTCAAAGTAGCCTTAATAATTGATATTTTTTCCTAAATTTTTGAATAATTCAGGTTATCCCGCTACCTTTAAAAATATGATAAATAATGCGGGGTAGAATAATATATTGGATAATGGTGCTTCTTTAAAATAGTACAATTTACCGATAAAATCAATGACTTTTTAATAAATTATTGCATTAAATTCGAATGCTACCAGCCGGACACAGTTTTGTTGAAAATATCATCAACGATTTTTTCTATTGCTTCATTAATGCCATCCTGCCTGGTTGAGCCTTCATCTCCTGCCGGTAGAGTGGGATCGTATGTGCCCCATTGTGTGATTGATTCATCCCAGATGACTTTACGCTTTTTTATGTCCTCAAATTTTGCCTGCACAGAAACATAAACTCGTATTTCCTTTACCCGTTCATTGGCAGTATAGGCGCCGGCTTGTTCGCGAATATTAATAATGCTGCCCAATACAATACTGTCCGCTGACCTGCGATCGGCAACTTTGAGTGTATTATCTTGAGTAAATTTTATGATGATCGCATCTGTCATATCTTCACGCACACCAAATTCGCTGGTTTTATTTTCAAACATGGGTACAGCTACGGTTCGAATATGTGCTGGTAAAGTTGATCCGGAAAATGAGTAGTATCCGCATTTCATCCCGAAGCTAAATAGGAGTAGTAAAATTAAATAAATAATGTAGTTTTGTGTTTTCATATTAAAAAGGTAGTTTGTATTCTTTTATTTTACGATAAAGGGTTCTTTCGCTTATTTTTAAACTTAACGCTGCTTTTCTTTTGTTCCCGCTAAACCGGCTAAGTGTCTCTTCAATTAACTTTTTCTCCATACCAGGTATGGAAACAATTGGTTTTGCTTCCGCTGATACATCGTCATAAACGACGTGTGCATCTTCATGGGAAAAAACAGTCGCATCAGCACCTTCCCAGTTTTTTAACCTTTTTGGTGGAAAAACGCGGGTTAGAATTAATTCCCGTAATTGGGAAATTTCATTTTTTAAATCTATCAACGCCCGGTAAATGAATTCCCGCTCTACCTGGTCAGTGGGACGATTGACCGGGATTGGTAAATTCCTTGTTCCCTGGTCAAAAGTATTAAGGTATTTCGCTAATACTTGTTCATCTATTTTACGCCCTTTTTCGAGAATGATCATGCTTTCAACCAGGTTTTTCAACTCGCGGATATTTCCTGCCCAGGGATAGTTTTGCATACCTGTTATTGCGGTTTCATCAAAGCCGGCAAAATTTATCCGGTTATCTTTGCAATAATTTTGAGAAAATTTATCAACAAGGAGTGGAATGTCTTCCTTGCGTGACCGAAGCGGGGGCAGTTCGATGGTTATTGCCCGCAAACGAAAAAACAGGTCTTGCCGGAAATTTCCGTTTTGCACTTCTTGTTCTAATGATTTGTTTGTGGCAGCAATGACCCGAACATTAGTGCGTTTGGCAACCGAACTTCCGACACGGGTGAATTCCTTGCCCTCAAGTATGCGAAGGATTTTCACTTGTGCACTCAACGGCATTTCCCCGATTTCATCTAAAAAAATAGTGCCGCGGTCAGCGGTTTCAAAAAAACCTTTGCGAACGCCAACAGCGCCGGTAAAAGCGCCCTTCTCATGCCCGAACAGTTCGGATTCAATTATGCCTTCCGGTATTGCGCCACAATTCACAATTATTAAGGGATTGTTTGCCCGGCGGCTTCGGCGATGAATCTCCTTTGCCACCAGTTCTTTCCCGGTTCCACTCTCGCCGTTGATGAGCACAGAAATGTCGCTTGGCGCCACCTGCTCAATCGTGTCAAATATTTGTTGAATCGCTTCAGAGGTACCATAAATCCCGGATTCCTTTTGAAAATTCAGGAAACGTTTTTCATGGTCTTTGTTAATTTGATTGTTTAATTCCATAGTTTTAATTATTATTTTAATCCAACTTTATGAAAGCTCCCAGCGCACTAAAGTGCAGGCGAAGGCTGAGGCAAAGGCGAAGGAAAAAATCTTAAACCTTTAATCTTCTACCTTGCTCCGCCTTAGCCTTCGCCTCAGCCTTTTCGTTGTAATAGTAATTGATCTTTATTAAAAAACTTTTGCATAAAAAACAAAGATTCAACTGGTAATACTATATAGTGAATTTAATGATAAAATAAAAGTAACTATTCAGAGTTGAAAAAAAGTCATTCTGAGGGAGCTTGCGACCGAATGACATGGATACAACGAATAATTGAACAGTTACAAATAAAATTCAAATTTGCAAATCGATTACAGTTAATTGTTTGACTGATTAGCTTTCGTAAAGTTAAATTTCAACTCAACTTTACGAAAGCTCATGTTGGCAGCTTATCAATTAAATTCTTGTTCATATTTATTCATTTGATTAGTGTTTGACGTTTGGCTATTAGCTTTCGTAAAGATAAACTATCTTGTTTTAAAAAAATCAACCGTCTTTTTAAGCCCATCTTCAAGCTGAACTGTTGGCTGCCAATTTAACAGCTCTTTTGCTTTTTTATTATTTAAGACACTGCGCTGTTGTTCCCCCGGTTTGGCAGGTCCGTGTTTTTCTTCAACATGGCTGTCAGTTAAATGATTTACATGATAAAAAAGTTCGTTCACATCCGTTTCTATCCCGGTTCCGATATTGAAATAATCGCTCTGATTATAATTAAGTGCCTTTACATTTGCTTGAACGACATCAGCAACATAAACATAGTCACGAGTCTGTTTGCCTTCACCATTAATAACAGGCGTTTCATTGTTAAAAAGCTTGCTGGCAAAAATTGCAATTACTCCGGCTTCTCCGTGGGGATTTTGCCGCGGTCCATAAACATTTGCATATCGCAGACTCACAAAATTCAAATCATAAGTTTTATTATAATAGTAAAGATATTTTTCTCCGGTTAATTTGGCAATGCCATAAGGGGACAAAGGACGCGTCGGATGAATTTCATCTGCAGGAAAATAGTCCTGTTCCCCATAGATTGCGCCGCCGCTGGAAATGAAAATAAACTTTTTAACATCATTTCTAACAGCAGCTTCTGCCAGGTTAATCGTCCCCAAAATATTATTTCTGGCATCAAAAGTCGGATCCTTAACCGAAAGGCGGATGTCCATTTGCGCCGCGTGATGATTGACGACATCAAATTTTTCCTTTTCAAACAGATCAAAAATTTGTGAATCTTGAATATCCATTTCCACAAAACTTGCTTGTGCATTTATATTGTCCCTGATTCCAGTGGATAAATTATCAATAACAACAACTTCATGCCCTTGATTAATGTACGCATCAGTAACATGAGAAGCAATAAAACCGGCGCCGCCGGTTACTAAAATTTTCATTGATGTTACTCCTTGTTAGGTAATTTGGTAATAAGGTAATTGGGTAATTATGGTAATAAGTACAAAATCAAGACTGGTTTATAATTAAACACCCAATTACCCAATAAGCTAATTACCCAATTACCTATTTAACTAATTACCTATTTAACCAATTACCCAATTACCTATTTAACTAATTACCAAATTACCTTTGAGCCAATTGTTTAGATGTAATATATTGTAATAACGTTGTCATGAACTTTTTTTTAAAACCTATCCACGACAGAGCCTAAAGCGCTTTATACCCAATATCCTTTCTATAATAAGCGCCATCAAAAGCAATTTTCCCAACCGCGGAATAAGCGCGATTGATCGCTTGTTTGATATTATTTCCCAAAGCAGTCACTCCTAATACTCTGCCGCCATTTGTCAGGCAATCGTCATTCACTTTTTTCGTACCGGCATGAAAGTTAAACACACTACTGCCAAAATTTTTATCCAATCCAAATATTTTTTTACCCTTTTCATATTCATTTGGATAACCGCCGGATGCTAAAACAACGCACACTGCAAATTGAGCAGACAAACCTAATTTTAGATCTTTGATATCCCCTTCAGCACAAGCGTTTAGGAAAGGGACAATATCACTTTTAATCAAAGGCAAAATAACCTGTGTTTCAGGGTCCCCAAAACGGCAGTTAAATTCGATGACTTTGGGACCTTGCCTGGTCATAATTAACCCGGCATAAAGCACACCGCGGTAAGGTCTTTCTTCAAGAGCCATACCTTTAATAGTTGGCTCTAAAATATTTTTCCGAATTGTTTCGAACATTTTATCATCGACAAATACAGCTGGGGCATAAGCGCCCATACCACCGGTATTAGGCCCTTTATCTCCATCGAGGATTGGTTTATGATCCTGCGCCGGGATTAGCGAAACAATATTTGTGCCATCAGTAAACGCCAGTACTGAAACCTCTTCCCCTGCCAGGTATTCTTCAATCACAACTTTGGCTCCGGCTTGTCCAAAGATTCGCTGCACCATTAACTTGTTCAATGAAGCCAACGCTTCTTCTTTGGTGAAACAAACGATAGCGCCTTTGCCTGCTGCCAATCCATCTGCTTTTACTACTAACGGCGCTGAAATGGATTTCACATATTCTTCAGCTCTATCGTAAACGTCAAAACTCTCATACTTTGCCGTGGGGATTTTATATTTTTCCATCAGGTATTTTGAGAATATTTTGCTGCTTTCAATTTCAGCAGCCTTCTGAGACGGCCCGAAAATTTTTAATCCCTTACTTTTAAACAGGTCAACAATTCCCAACGACAATGGCACTTCCGGTCCAACAACTGTTAAATCGATGTGTTTGCCAGCCGCGAATTTTAACAGACCTTTAATATCAGCAGCATCAATTGATACGCAGTCTGCTAACTCACTGATACCGGCATTGCCGGGCGCACAGTAAATTTTTTTCACATCAGGGCTTTGAGCAATTTTCCAAACCAGGGTGTGTTCCCGTCCACCGCTGCCTATGACTAATATTTTCATATTGTTTATTATACCTCCAAGGGTGATGATTTGAAGAGAAAATAAGATTTTATTTTTTTTAAAAGCAGGTCATTCATTCTTTTTATTAATATTCACCATAACACTTGGCGGCCCAGCAATTATCAATCCTTCTGGTTCGAACAGTCTCCAGTCCGTTATATCATAAGTGTAGATTAACTCTATATCGTTAATAATAGCTGTTGCAGCATGCCTAGCATCATGCACTTTGCGGGCAGTCAAATTATATTTTTCTGATAATTCCAACATTTTCAAACTGACATCAAACCCATCTGAGAGTATATCGATTGCTGAAGGTAGCTCAATTAACAGTCGTACTGCATTTGCTGCATCACTTGGACTATGAGGTGGCTGAGCATTAATCCAGGTTAATGCAGCATATACCTCGCTTAAAATGCTTGTAGTTGTACAAGTTGTTAATTCTCCTTGTCTTGCTGCTTCAATTATTGTGCGAGCTTCTTGATGACGTGCATCTCCTTTAAGCAATGCCCCAATAAACAATCCAGCATCTAATAGTATCTGTTTATCTCGATTCATCAGTAAATTTCTTCCTTCCAGCCTTTTGGTACATATCCGTTTAGAATTGGTAATGGCTTAAGAGGAGGCTTTGGTTGGATAATTACTTCCTCGCCTCCAGGAAATTGTACTGTTAACACTGTTTGGTTGATAACTACTGCTTGAAGTATTTCTTTAAGTTTCTTTTTTTCAAGCGCTTCTAATTTTAATGTTTGGGAAATCATAATGTTAGTTTCCTTTTAGTACATTATTTTGTAATGTCAAAATAATTTATATTAGCGTCTGCGACTAAAATAACTCCAACCGAAAATTCCTAAACTCAATCGGAGCGCCTTCACTTTGAAAACAAATCTTTCCTTTTGATAAAGAAGCTTGCGTGCCTGTATTTTGTAAAATACCATTCACATAACAAGTAATTTTATCGCCCTGGCAAACAATTTTATAACTATTCCACTCGCCAATTGGTTTCTCATTACTGTCTTGTTTTTTGGGAATCACTAAGAATCTTTCCGTATTTTCGAATTTTTCTTCATCTACTGTAATCGAGCCGGGACCAATGAGTACAAAATCACCGGCATTGCCTGATTTTAACTGGCACTCGATACAATTTGGCCAAACCTGGTCCGGTTCCTGGGAGTGAAGCAATACGCCGCTGTTGCTGCCTTTTCCCACCCAACGCCAATCCAGGTACAAAGTATAGTTTGAATATTCAGCTTCGGTTCGCATGTAGCCATTGGGTACACCTTTACAATGAATGACACCATCTTTCACAGACCAGACGTCTTTGACATCGATGGAATCACCAGGGACAAACAACTTCCACCCGGAAAAATCCATTCCGTTCCAGAGTTGAATTGTTTTTGGCGTTGAACAGCCTAAGATTGTAAAAACCAAGCAGGCGAAGATTAATAAAATTAGCAGATTTCGTTTCATTGTTTTCCCTTTCATGATAATATTTAGCGCTTGAACGCTCCCCTAAAAAAAATATTAATGATGAAATTAGTGATTTTATTATAAACTCATTTATTTTTTAATTCCTTTAGCAAAGCCTTCGCAGTCCGGGCTAACATCAATGTATCAACACCGGCTACGATTAATGTATAGCCTTTTTCAATGTAAGGCTTTACAGCTTCTGTAGTAACACCAAAAATACCCAATCGTATTCCAGCGTTTAAACAGGCTTCAGTCACCTTTTCGATCGCAGCAACCACTTCCGGATCATCAACTTTACCAAGCTTTCCCAGGCTTGCAGAAAGATCGTAAGGTCCAACAAGTACAGCATCTATTCCCGGAACTTTGACGATGGAATGAATATTATTAACTGCTTCAATATGTTCCGCCTGCACAATGACAGCAGTTTTTTCATTGGCCCTGTCGATATATTCCTGAAATTTGAGACCGTAACCATGAGCCCGTCCAATCCCAACACCTCGGTTACCTTCCGGGGAATAGCGTGCCATCCGAATAATCTGCTCTGCATGTTCGGCAGTATTCACTTGTGGTACGATGATACCGGCAGCGCCAATATCCAGCGCTTTTTTAATCGCTACTTCTGTGCCTGAAACCAGCCGAATCACACAAGGCGTATTTCCAGCGCTTTGAAGCAGCGCCTGCATGTCCCGCGTGGAGAACGGTGCATGTTCCGCATCAATAAACAGCCAATCAAATCCGACTTGTGCCAGTAGTTCACTGACTGCCGGAGAGTCTAAAGTGACCATTGTGCCTATTAAACGATTTTCGTTGAGTAATTTTCTTCGGAAATGATGTTTCATAATTTTATCAGTTTAAAAACTTCGTTGATTGTATGATTCATATTCGATCACAGGATTATAAAACATTAGAAATTTTTTCTCACATAAACGAACTCCCACAGAAAAAAATTTATTTTTTCTGTGACGTGTTCTATTTCTGTGGGCTAATTTGTAACTTTAACTTTAACCATATGATCGGTTACTATAATTCATATTCAAGTTTATTTGTCTTTAATCTGCTTTAAATAATTTTTTTTCGTGGAAACTTTTTTGCCACTTTTTGATTCCAAATCTTTTCTCGCTTTACCAGCAACGTCACCACCTTTCTGGGCAGCATCTTTGTTTTCTTCAAAACCCTGGGCATCTGTGTTTAGGGCAATTTCTGTTGTAGATGCTTCGCCTAACATTGAAAATATCAATTCAAGATCGTTCATGTGATCGCGCAAATTTTCTCTATTTAATCTTTTAAAGTCTTTGTACTCTTTTGGTGTCATGCCAAAGGTTGCTTTTGAGATTTCTGCAGTTAATATGGAGTACTCCCTGTCTTCATTTACGCCTCGTTGCTGCCATTCGTCGGTCAATTCTTCGCTGATGGCAATGCCACGCATTCTTTTTTCAATCCAATCATCAGGATAACCTTTGGCTTTGTACAGGGCACGTGTTCTTTTAGTGGCAAGTTCCGGGTCTTCAATTTCCTGCACTCTTTCATAACCAACTTTTGCCAGCCAGCGTTTAAACGGTTCTGCTTTTGGTGATGGCATTGATTGGATGATACGGAAAATGCCTTCGGTGTTGGCGCAGAGCATTTTTTGCTTTCCTCCAGTTGTTTCAATTGAAAGGGTATGTACAATTTGTACCCACCCTTTCTTAAGCTCTGGATCCCTAAGTTTCATCCGCTGAATGTATTGTTTAGGATCTCTTGAATCAGTCAGAGCTAAAACAACATCTTCCACTACAAACCACCACTCATTATTATGAATGGTTTTTCTGATTTCTTTTTTCTTAAAAACAGCGATTTTAGTGGTCATTTTAAATCACCTGTTTGTTTAATTAAATTCAGTTCCTTTGTTATTTATCATTCTTGTTTTTTCTCAATCATTTCAAAGGGGGGTGGCAATTTTTACCCCCCCTTTGAAATTTAGTTAAGTACCACGTAAAAGCATTTTTTTTTGATGTACGGCTTTACTTCAAAGCTATCTGTCAGTAAAAGGCAATAATGTTTATTATTTGGGACGGTACCAACCGGCTGGCTGGTATTTTAATTCTAATACTTCTTTAAAATCAGCTGCATGCTCTAACATTTGGGTAAAATTTGATTTTTTACCAATGGTCTTTTTCCATATTTTTTTATCCACTGTTCCAACTACATAATATTCGTTCCCAATCATTTCGGGATCAATTTCAATAAAAATTTTATAGAGTTCTTCTTCAAGTTCATGTTGATGAGCAATGATTAACTCACATTTTGAACAGTATGTACAGGTAAGTCCAAGTGTAATTGGAACACCTTTAGTAACAAATATTACTAGCGGAAATTTTCTTTTAAAAGTATTAAAATCGCAATCAGGGCATTTGCTAACCCTATAGTCAGAATATTTATTTAGAACAAATGAATATTTTGGCGTTAGTTTACCGATTGTTTCCTTATTGGGAGGCATTTTATTGTTTTATTTTTTGTGAGTAACTTTTGTTCATTACGGCTACCAAATAATTGGCAGCAAATTAACTTTAGTGCCAATAATTTGTAATAAAAATTTATAGAAAAAATGAATTTACCATAGCGCTCTAAAATTCTTTGCACTAATTATTGTCCTTCACCCACTCAATCTCATCCCTTAATTCAGCCGCCCTCTCAAATTCCAGATTTTTTGCAGCGTCCTTCATCTCCTGTTCCAATTTTTCAACGAGTTCGGTCTGTTCCATTGCTGACATGGGTTGGTCATAGCGACGAGACTTATTTCGTCGGGTTCCCCATTTTTCCACTTTTTCATCAGCAACTCGTGTAGAACTCATCACGTCTTCCACTGATTTATAAATTGTTTTGGGAGTGATGCCGTGTTCTTCATTATATTGTTGCTGGATTTTTCGGCGGCGATTCGTTTCGTCGATTGTTTTTTGCATGGATTGAGTGATTTTATCGGCGTAAAAAATAACCCTGCCATTTACATTGCGCGCGGCTCTGCCGGAAACCTGCATCAGAGAAGTTTCAGATCGCAAAAATCCTTCCTTATCTGCATCGAGAACAGCAACCAGAGAAACTTCGGGAAGATCGAGTCCTTCCCGGAGCAAATTAATTCCCACTAACACATCAAATTCTGCCAACCGCAAATCGCGTAAAATTTTGACCCGATCCAATACATTGACCTCGGAGTGTAAATATCGAACCCGTAATTTCATGTCAGCGAGGTAATCGGTTAAATCTTCTGCCATTCGTTTTGTGAGCGTGGTAACCAACACTCGTTCCCCTTTTTCAGAACGCAGATTGATTTCCGAAATCAAATCATCAATCTGACCCTTAATTGGTCGGACATCAATTTCCGGTTCCATGAGACCGGTGGGACGGATAATTTGCTCAACAACCACACCGCCGCATTTTTCCAGTTCGTATTCTCCCGGCGTGGCAGAAACAAACACGACCTGCTTGAGCATATTTTCAAATTCCTGAAAATTGAGCGGACGATTATCCAGAGCAGAGGGCAAGCGGAAACCATTTTCAACTAATGTTTCCTTGCGTGACCTGTCACCGTGGTACATTGCCCGAACCTGGGATACAGTAACGTGCGACTCATCGATGAACATGAGAAAGTCGCTGGGGAAAAAATTTAATAAAGTATATGGATGGTCTCCCGGTTCTCTGCCTGTTATGTGGCGCGAATAATTTTCAATACCGGAACAACTGCCGATCTCCATCATCATTTCTAAATCGAAATTGGTGCGCATTTCCAATCGCTGCGCCTCGAGCAGTTTGTTATTCTTTCTAAGCCAGGCTAACCGCTGTTCCAATTCCTTTTTTATCTCCTTGATAGCGTTTTCAATTTTAGGCTGCGTCGTGACATAATGTTTTGCCGCATAAATTCCTGCTGAGTCCAGGGAACCGATAATTTTTCCGGTTAGCGTATCAATTTTTGAAATTTTCTCTATTTCATCTCCAAAAAATTCAATGCGAATGCCTTCTTCTTCATAGGCAGGAATAACTTCAACCACATCCCCCCGAACCCGAAAGCTGCCGCGGCTAAAGTCAAAATCGTTACGTGTGTAATAAAGATCAACTAATTTTTCGAGAATTGTATTGCGGGCGATTCGTTGTCCCTTTTTTAGAGTTATTAACATTGCTTTATAATCTTCGGGAGAGCCGAGACCGTAAATACACGATACTGAAGCTACTATAACCACGTCATCGCGCTGCATTAGGGAACTGGTTGCTTTTAATCGCAATCGGTCAATCTCATCATTTATTGATGTATCCTTTGCGATATAGGTATCGGTCGATGCCACATAAGCTTCTGGTTGATAATAATCATAATAGCTGATGAAATATTCAACGGCATTATTGGGAAAATACCCCTTAAATTCGCCGTAGAGTTGCGCGGCTAATGTTTTGTTATGTGATAAAATGATCGCCGGTTTGCCCACATTAGCAATGATATTTGCCATGGTGTAGGTTTTTCCGCTGCCGGTTACTCCTAACAATGTCTGGTGTGAATCTCCCCGGAAAATACCTTCTGTGAGTTCCCGAATAGCATTGGGTTGATCGCCGGTTGGTTTGTATTCTGAAATTAACTCAAATTTTGCCACTGTGTTACCTTGATAAAAATAATTTTGCAACGAAAAAAAATTAACGATAGAACTGATACCAGAATAATGCGAAATAAATATAGCATTGTTCTGCCAAAATGTCAAGAGATAAATTGGTAAATTTTCTCTTGATTTTTAATTTATTGCTTTATATATTGTTACAAGGATTTCAAATATAATTCCACATAATCGAGGGATAAAAAAGTGAATGAAGATAAGATGATATTTAATTTGGATTTTGGAAAACACTCGGCTGCCGGATATAGAAAAATTAAGAACGAGGACGTTATTGGATATTATTTGCCGCAAAATGCAGAGGATTTGTATTTACGGGGTCAAATGTTCTTGATAACGGACGCCCGGGGAGAAGAAGGAAGTGGTGAATTTTCAAGTAAATTAGTCATTCAAACTGTCTTTCAGGAATATTTTGAATCTCCCTGGAACGGAAATCTTTCTGGCATGTTAACGAATGCGCTGCAAAAAGCAAACATATCAATTTACCAGGCGAACATTAATGAAGGTAAACAAAACTATTATTCAAATTCATTGATTTGTGCTGTTGTACATGATCATACGCTTTACCTGGTTTCCATTGGAGATTGTTTGGTTTATATGTTAAGAAATAACGTTCTTGAAAATCTCACCAAGCCTGATAAGAACGAAATAGAAACGAATTACCCATTTGCAGATACTCGTCAACCAGAAATTTCTTTACCTTTGTTAGGCGCAAAAGATAATATTTCAATCGATATTAAACAAAAACAAATTCAAACAAATGATATCATCCTGCTGTTTACACGCTCTATTGTTGAAGCAATACCGGAACAGGACATTCCAACCTTTGTAAACACTTCATCTTTACAACAAGTTTGTGAATTGGTAGTCCAAAAATCACTTGAAACAAACTATAATGAAGATGCATCAGCAGTTATTTTTAAGGTCAGGGGAATGAAAAGGCTCTCAATTGAAGATGAAGAAAAATCGATAGAGATGCCACAGGAACCCGATGAGCCTGAAGACCGCCAAATAGTAATCAAAGGAGTCCGTTATCGCTCTAACAGAAAGGATGAACAGATGGAAGAGCCTGATATAGAAATTGTGGATGATTTTTCACAAGATCGTGATTTCAGGCATCCTGTTTACAAACGTACGGCGCCGCCAGTTGTCAAATCATCAATTTTTCCCACAGGCAAATGGCTCAATTATGTGATATTTTTTCTGCTATTTTTTTTATTAATTTATGCTGCGATAAAGTATATTCCACCTTATGTGCAATCATTAAAAGAATCGCCCAAAGTTCAACAAATAACGCCATCGGATACGCTCGAATATGCTATTGCTCAAGAGCAGGAATTCGGGGATGAAATACAGGATAGTTTAACTATTCCGATTGAAGAGCCGCAACCAGGTTTAAATCAAGATACGACAGTTGTGGTAGTGGAAGAAACGATTGAAGAACAAACACCGGTTAGTCTCAAAATTGCTGTTGTCGATGGCTCGAAAAAATCGATCTCTTTAAATTCATTTAATGATGAGTTGAAAGGACTTTATTCATCAGATCGTTTAACACAGGTTAAATCCTCATATCGAATTAAAAATTCTGTTATAATCTGGCGAAGAACGTTTGATTCCCTGAAATCAGGAGAAATTTCAAAGCGGATTGAAAGTTTAAAAACTGTATTTAACCGTTCTTTTCAAATAGAACCGGATGTGAAACCACTGGATTTTACAATCGTTATCGGCGCGGATTTTAACATGCCAAATATCAGCGATCAATACACCGGGCTTCCGGACACTGAAGATAATTATTATATTGAAATTTTAAATGGCTACCGGGTTGCCGGTTCCGCAAGAAAATTAGGCAACCGGTTACACAACCAGCGTTACAACGAAAAAAAGGTTATCATCGTAAATTACAGAAATGCAGACAAACTTAATTACAACCACTCGTTTTCAAAATGTAACGCATCCATGACTGAAGATGCTGAAAAGTTTATGGATCATTTTAAGCTGCCAAAATCAGTAACCAATGCGCCATTATTTGATATTAAAATTCTTATCGGTTCGGATGTGGCGCTTTAGGAAATTTCTGATTTCGTTTCGGTTATCGGAATTGACATAACTTTGTGTGGTAATAAGGTAATTTGGTAATAAATTATCAAAATTAATTGTAACTGTTCAGCTATTCGTTGTATTCATGTCATTCTGAACGGGGGAGGCGATGTGGGAGGTTGGGAAGTGAAGAATCTCGTAGTAATTGTAAACATTGGGGAGATTCTTCGGTCGCAAGCTCCCTCAGAATGACATTTTTAACCACACTGAATAGTTACAATTAATTTTATTAATCATCAACCTTATTACCTGGTAAACTAATTACCCAATTACCTATTCAACCAATTACCTTTCACAAAAAAGTAAGGAATCTCGTTTGAAAAATACACTAATCTTGTTTTTGGCTATTCTAATTATACCCTCCTCTTTTTGCAACTCGCCGTCATATTCTCAACCCATTAAGTTGGGGATTGAAGTTTTAATAGAAAATAAACTTGATTTACTTAATGGAAAGCGAATTGGTCTCATCACGAATCAGACCGGTGTTGATTCCAAAGGAAAGCATATTATTGATTTACTTTATGCATTGCCAGATTTTGAATTAGTCGCGTTGTTTAGCCCCGAGCATGGCATCCGTGGCGATATTGAGGGTGGTTACAAGATTGAAAATAAAAAAGATGAAAAAACCAGTGTGCCAATTTTCAGCATTTACGGTGAAACAAGAAAACCAACAACAGAAATGTTGCAGGGACTCGATGTATTGATCTTTGACATTCAGGATATTGGAGCGCGGTTTTATACTTACATTAGCACAATGTCACTGTGTATGGAGGCTGCTGCAGAAAATAATATGTCATTTATTGTTCTTGACCGACCAAATCCGATTACCGGCTCAATGGTTGAAGGGCCCGTGTTAGATGTAAAGTACAGATCATTTGTCGGTATTCAGCCAATTGCTTTAAGACATGGCATGACAGTTGGTGAATTGGCAAAAATGTTCAACAAAGAGGGTTGGCTTGCTAATGGCGTAAAAGTTGATTTAACTATTCTTTCGATGGAAAATTGGAGAAGAAATAGTTTTTTTGATGAACTCGGATTGTTATGGGTGAAACCGTCTCCGAATATTCCCTGCACAAAAACGGCGCTTCTTTACCCGGGAATGGGTTTGTTGGAAACATGCAATGTGTCAGAGGGACGGGGCACGGATAAGCCTTTCTTAAATGTCGGCGCTCCCTGGTTGGATAATATCGCACTGAAAAAATCCCTTGAAAAAGCCGCTATCCCGGGAATAAAAATCGACACGACTTCATACGTTCCGATTGATTTGCCGGGTGCGGCAGTGAATCCAAAATTTGAGGGGGAATGCTGTAAAGGATTGGCATTTGAAATTACAGACGCGCGGATTTTTCCATCAGTTGAGTTTGGTATTCATTTAATTTATAATATCAAAAAAAATCACCCTGATAAATTTAAATGGAAATCGGAACGCAGAGTTTTAAACATGTTTGGCAATGAAGAAACAAGACGGGCAATGGATGAGGCAGAATCAGCGGAAAAGGTAGTACAGCAATGGCATGCTGATTTGGAAAAATTTAAAAAAATCAGAAAAAGATACCTGCTTTATGAATAAACTATTGTGGAATTTAAAAACCAGGTATTACAAATTATTCCGGTCTTTTTACCCTTTTCAAAGAATATTAAACAAAGAGAATAGTAATTTAGTTACTTTAATAAATCAAGTCGAGCTAAAAGGGAAAAGCGTACTTGACCTTGGCGTTGGCACGGGCAATGTATTAGAATATTTGAATGGAGCGAAATCTATTATTGGGCTTGACTTCACTTATTCAATGCTGCTCGAAGCCAGGGAAAGTTATCCGAACCTACCATTTATACAGGCTGATGCTCTGTCCATCCCGGTGAAAACGAAATCAATGGACATGATAACAGCAGTTGGCTTGATCGAATATATAAAAGATATCATTCCTTTTTTTGAAGAAACGTGCCGCATTCTGAAAAACGGGGGCTGCCTGGTTTTAACTTTTTCCCCGGCTAACTTCTGGACGCGCATGAGACTTTTGTTGGGACATCCAATTTACGTCAGAACTTCAGATCAATTGAAAGGCGTTATCCAGCAATATAATTTTCAGATAATAGATTATCAACAATCAATGATGCAGCACCAGGTTTTGCTGCAAAAATCTGTTGAATGAAAAGTATTTTTTTTATCAATTTAAGAATTTTCTTTGATTTTATTTTTTTGATGTATATTTAGTTATATGGCAATAAACATCATTTACTATAGGTTTACAAATGAAGCAAATTATAATTCAAAATGAAAAAGAAATAATTGAACAATTTAAAAAAAGTGAAGATTACAAATATTTTACCGCTCATGAGTTACCAAGAAAACAAAAACGTGAAAAAATAGCATGGGAACTTATTAGGGAACACTCAAAAAATATTAATAAAAATTTATTGATTCACATATTTAAAATTGTTGACGACAATACAAATTATTGGTTCGGGCCTCTTTTCCAAACTCCCAATCTAAATAAATTTAAAAGCAATCCAACAAGTTTAATACAAAATTTGTTTGATGAAATCTTTAATTCAAATCGAAACTATAAAACAATTATTAACAATTGTGTGGATAAAGGAAAACTTAAAATTTCAGGGGCTGATAGGGGCTTTGTAACATTACTTTTATACTTGTCAAATCCAGACAAATACAATATATGGATGCCAACTACGGAAAAGGCGATAAAAATATTGCACAGAATCAAAGAAAAATATGGTCAAAATAATGGCGACAAGTACGAAGATTTTAACAATGCTGCTAATAACTTCAAGAAAGTTTATAATTTTTCTTCAAAAGAAATGGACTGGATTTTTACTTGCATTAAAAAAAATGTAATACCATTTGAAAATAATTATAAAGTTAAGACGGAAATGTTTAGAATTAAAAAAGTTAATGTAAGCAATGGTTTTGAATTGTACTTAAAAAACAATAATATCAACTTTGAATCATTCCAAAATGAAAACATTCAACATATAGCAGAAGAAATTGAAGAACCAGAAAAATATTTTGAAGGTTCGACAATTAAAGTTTCTATTAATAGATATGAAAGAAATTCTAATGCTCGCACAAAATGTATTAATCACTTTGGTGCAGTATGTTTTGTCTGCGGTTTTAATTTCACAGAGCATTATAAAAATGTGAAAAAAGAATATATTCAAGTTCACCATATTAAACCGTTTTCAAAAATTTCCGAAGCATACCAGGTTGACCCTATAAAAGATTTACGTCCAGCATGCCCAAATTGTCATGCAGTAATTCATATGGTAGATCCAGCATACACCATCGATGAAGTAATTAAAATGTTGAAATAATAATGGAATAAAATGCCATATAATTTCACGTTATACACCTAATTTTAAGGAAATAAGATTATGCAAACAAAAATTCAAAAATGGGGGAATAGTCAAGGATTACGTTTCCCAAAACAAATCCTTCAGGAAGCACAGGTTAGCATTGGAGATAAGTTGAACATTTTTGTCTATAAGGGCAAGATTATCATCGAACCTTTAAATAATATAAAGAATAAGTATAACATTAAAGAGCTTGTTTCCAAAATGCCCAAAAATTACTCCTCAAAAGAATTGGATTGGGGTAATACGGTTGGAAAGGAAGAATGGTAAATGAAATCAAATATTCCCGAAAAAGGTGATTTTATCATTTTAACATTCGATCCACAGTCTGGGCATGAACAAAAGGGAAGAAGACCGGCAATTGTAGCAAATAATTTTCTGTTTAATAAACACACTGGCCTTGCGATCGTTTGCCCAATAACAAATACATTCCGTAACATGCCTTTTCACATAAAAATTCCTGATCGCTCTTCATTATCAGGTTATATAATGGTTGAACAGATTAAATCGGTTGATTATATCAGTAGTCAAGCAAAATTTGTTGAAAAGGCTGACACTGAAATTATAAATGAGCTATTGGCAATTTTGGATGCATGTGTGTATCAAGATGAATAATAAGCAACTTTAGCAGTGTTGAAAAATCAGTGATTTGCAAGATTGTTATTACAGATAGCTGTTACAAGTAACTATTAAAGTATGTATTTTTATAACGAAAATTAAATCTACTATTTAACTAATGTAATAAAAAAGAAACCACAATAATGGACTCAATTGCAACGACAGCAGCGCCGCCCCGGTTTGAGATCGTTGAAAAGGCTATTAAGGAAACAAGGGTAGAAAAGAAACTCCCCAAAACGAGTCTCGAACGCTTAATTGATAATTCTGAACATATCGCTGATGTTCTTCTCTCTCGAAAAAAACTAAAAAATCTCCGCTTTGATGAATTGGAACTACTCCGGGAAATACGTGAGTTGGTGGAAGCCAATCCAAATAAATTTGAAAAGCTTAAACAGCCCGGGGAGTTCCGAAGAGAAATTCGAGCAGCAGTTCTCCCCAATTTTATCAACGATGATTTCATAAAAAATGCTGAAGAGAAATTATTAGGAGAGCTTCTTAACTCACAGCAGCCGGTTGACCAGGATTCACTGATGACCGCACTGGTGTTTTTGCAATCGCACACTGATTTGGGATTGCCGCTGGAAGATAACCCGCTTTGGGAGACAATCTTCAATTTGTCGCTCAAGGACGGGCTGCAATTTGTTGACACACTGACAGTGCTGATGGAAGGAATGGATAATCTCAGGGTAAAAGATCCTGAAATTCTCACTAAGGATCCCCTGATCTTACAAAAAACAAAACAAATCTGCCAGTGGCCTGTTTTTTGGCGTTTGCTAATAGAGCATAAAGAAATTTTGCCGTTCGAGGGACTTATCTCAACAATCCTTCGCGGCGAAATAATGATCGAGCTTTATTTTGATGAATTGGTTCATCTGCCATATTCCCTTTACAAACTCTTTAAAGATGAATTAGCAAATCCGGATTTTATCACCGAATTGATTCCTGACGGGGATAAAGAGAAGTTAGCGAAAAAGTTGACCGCTGCGATATTGGAAAGTGTTGAAAAAGATTTGCCATTTTTATTACCGGATATTATTCGAAGGATTGAAAACGTTTCAAAAAAACAGAAGAAATCCGAATTTAAAGAACAACTTCAGCAAGCTTTGGAAACTTTGAAATCTGAAGATAAATTAGCAAACAATATTTTTATTATTATCCTCATCGCGGCAAAGATCAGCATGAGAAAATATTGGGAAAGCAAACGGGATCGGTTTTTCTTTTTTACGATTCTAAAAAATCCATTGGATTCGAAAAATTATTTTGATTACGGACACATCCTGATTCGTCTGAAAAAGGAAAAAACAGCGAGACAGCTTTTCAATTGTGCAGTTGAAATAGAGCCGGAAAAATTCTGGGGGTATTGGGGAATTGGAGAGCTTTTGAGTAAAAATAACAAAACGGAAGAAGCAGAGCAATATCTGGGTACTGCGTTAAAAAGTGCTCAAAAATTGGAAATTCAACAGCCCCAAAAATATCGCCGGGAATTGTTCCTCATAAAAGAAGATCTAAAAAAATTAAAAAAGAAAAAAGTGAGGTTGCAAGTTAAGGAGCAACCGCAAATCGATTTGTTTGGAATTTAAAGAAATACATTTAACTAACTTGACAATAGAATAATAGTAAAAATGAACCAAATAGATATGAAAGATTCAATTATAAAAGAACAGTGCCAATTATTTTATTCAGCAAAAATTGAAAAATTTGAAAAAACAAATAAAGAAAGCGCTGATAATAAATTAAATAATTTAATTAACAGGGTAATCTGTGATGATAATTTAAAAGTTTTAAATTCGATATCAAATAATACAATTAACTTAGTTATTACTTCACCCCCTTATTTTAACCAGCGAGATTATGGTGAAGGTATTGGAAATGAAAAAAAAATTGATGATTATATTCATAATTTAATGAAAGTATTTGAACAATGTTATAGAATTGTTAGCGATAAAGGAAGTATTGTATTTAATATTGGGGATAAATATTTAGATGCAAGTTTGCAGCTTATTCCATACCGATTTGCAGTCGAAGTGTTAAAAGAATTTGATGTGAAATTAGTTAATGAAATAACATGGATCAAAACAAATCCGACACCAAGGCAATATAAAAGGAGATTAGTCAGCAACACCGAACCGTTTTTTCACTTTGTAAAAAATAAAAACTACTATTACGATTATAAAGCTTTTATGGAAGAAAAAAAGAAAATTATTGAACCTAAACCTTATACAAAAATTGGCAGTAACTATTTTAAATTAATTGAAAATTCTGATCTATCTGATGAACAAAAAGAAATCGCTTTTAAAGAATTAAAGTATGCTATTAATGATGTAAAAATTGGGCGAATAGACAGTTTCAGGATGAAAATTAAAGGGATTCATAACGCACTAAAGTGCAGGCGAAGGCTGAGGCGAAGGCGAAGGAAAAAATCTTAAACC
>JACKQG010000897.1_pt1 | contig 41909 bp, 40 predicted proteins | sample 8237621 | NCBI WGS metagenome assembly JACKQG01 (sample SAMN15677084, study PRJNA649215) | marine metagenome | biome: marine; feature: Black Sea; material: saline water; isolation source: suspended particulate matter (SPM) from the Black Sea western gyre | collected 2013-06-09/2013-06-10 | depth... | reverse complement strand
CGCCCCCCCTGCTTCTGCCTCGTGGTCACGCCACGATTTTTTAGTGCCGGCCCGTGGGGTGTTTTGTCTCTTTTTGGCCCGTTTCTAAAGGTGATTCATTTCTGCATTGATCAGTTTTCTCCAATTTTCGGGTGTTATTCCCGCCGCAAACTCATTCGGGTCGAACGAAGGTTTACTGGTAATAGCCAGAATTTCTCCTGTCTGGACTTTCAACACGACCACCGATCCATTCATGATTTTTTCTGGGGTACTGACCATGGCTTTTTCCAGTTCTTGTTGAATCTTCACATCAAGAGTTAGAACCAGATTATTGCCGCTTTCAGAAGGAAGTTTGCGTAAGGTTTTGAGCTCTCTTCCAGAAACATCTGCTTCCACTTCCTTATGTCCCTTTTTGCCTCGCAATGTGGATTCAAAAACATATTCCAATCCATTCTTTCCTACGAAATCCCCTTGGCTGTAAAAAGGGTTATTTGTGCTCTTAAGCTTTGACTTTGAAATCTCACCTAAATAACCCAGAACATGCGACATAAAGTTTTTATAAACATAGTTCCTGAGAGGTTCTGCCTTAATTTTAATTCCGGGAAGCCGCATATTATTTTCCTCAACAAATGCCACTTCCTCACGGGTGATATCCGCTTTAATCAAAACATCCTTAAAGGATTTTTCTCTGCTTATACTTTCCTTCAACTTGCTACGCTCAAAATTTATTTTTTTCTCAAGTAAATCCAGCGAGGGCTTCGAATCTCCCGCATCCTCAGGAGTTATGTATAAGTTGAAGGAGGGACGAATGCTAACAAGTGTTTCACCGTTTCGATCTTTAATCGTTCCGCGGTATGCCGGTAGACTTACCATACGCACACGATTGTTTTCTGACAGTCCGGTTAAATATTGCCATTTTAAAATTTGCAAATACCAAATTCGCATGGACAAACAAAGAAACGCAAAAATAATCAAAATGGCAAATAGACGAATCTTTTTTTTAATCGCGTCGCTGGTTTCTGTGCCGTGACGAAACATATTTAATTGGCTCGATTCATATAGGGATCTTGCATTTTTGATTTTAATAAATTATTTATTCGGCTCAATGCCAAAAATATAACGGGTCCCACTACTGCATTATAAAAACTATAAGCAGGTAATGACTGATACAAAAAACTCGAAGCGACCTCGCCTTCCAGAACCGTGTTCATAGATAAATAAAACACCAAGCCATCAAACAGGGAAGACAAAGCTAGAAAAAAGGCAATAGGGATAACGCCTTCTACATAAAACTTATCCTTGAGAGCAGAAAAAAAGAAACCAATAAAACTTTTTGACAACGTGTTCACACCCAACAAACCACCGGATAGGCAGTCTTGTAATATCCCCATCACAATACCCGATCCAATCCCCATATTTCTAGAACAATGAACCCCGCAATAGACTACCCAAATCAAGGCCAGGTCTGGAACCACTCCTCCAATAGAAAACATTCCCAGCCAGGTGGTTTGAATGGTAAACAAAAAAATAACTATTAAAATTTGTGCAATGTAATACATGTTATGTATTAGGAAAGTAAAACAAGGACTTCTTCCAAATTAGATAAATCCGAACTGGGAGTGAGCGTGATCTCCTGAAATAACCCCTGTTTTTTTCTGACAACTTGAGAAACGGTCCCAATGATAAGTCCTTTTGGAAATACTCCTCCCAGCCCTGAGGACAAAACTCGGTCACCCACTTTGACGTCTGCGGTATTAGGAACAAATTTCACCTGGCACTCCTCTTCCCCAGTCCCAACCACTACACCCGAAACGCGGCTTGCTTGAAAGAGAGCATCGACAGCACTGCGTGAATCTATAGTGAGTAAAACTTTGGATGTAGTGAGTCCAGCATGAATTATTTGGCCAATGACACCTGAGTTCGTCACCACTGCAAGATGGGTTTTAACACCATCCCGAGTTCCCTTATTGATAAAAACAACCTTGGACCATTGCGTAGCATCTCTACCAATGACGGAAGCCACCAAAGAGTCTTTCTTTCGGTCTTCCTGGTAGGACATTAATCCCGCGATACGCTTTTGCCGGGAAATCCTTTCAATGAACTCGTTTTTTTCGTTGATGAGCCTTTCCACTTCCGATTTTAGTCGGTCGTTTTCCTTGGAAACGTTCACCAAATCGAAATAGTGATTGATCCCATCTGAAACAGATTGAACGGATTGTGTAAACAGGTTTTGAAACGGGGAAAGAATGAGACCAGCCAATGAATCGAGGAAGGAGATTCCTTTTTCCTGTTTGGCATTTAAACTCATCAAAGCCAGGGAAAACAGTAAAATGGAAAAAACCAGAATAATATTTTTTCTTCCTTTGGGTCCCTTGTTGGGCACTGCTAGATGGTAACCTTTCTCAGTAGTTTGGGATCAGCTAAAACCTTGCCCGCCCCTAAAGCTACTGCTGAAAGCGGGTCCACCGCAAGAGTGATAGGTAGACCTGTGGCTTCTTTTAGCAAAATATCCAAACCTTTTATAAGTGATCCTCCTCCAGCAACGACTACGCCTTTATCTACAATATCGGCAGCCAATTCGGGAGGCGTACGTTCGAGGGCAATTTTCACTGCTTCTACAATCGTTCCAAAAGTTTCAGTGAGTGCTTCCCGAATTTCCTCGTCTGAAATTATCAAGGTCTTGGGAATACCGGCGACCAAATCCCTGCCCTTAACTTCCATAGTCATGCGTTTCTTTAATGGATAAGCAGAGCCAATTTGAATTTTTACTTCTTCAGCCGTTCTTTCACCGATCAAAAGGTTATATTTTTTCTTTATATAATTTACGATGGCCTCATCCATTTCATCTCCAGCAATACGAACCGACCGACTGAAAACTATTCCAGACATGGAAATAATAGCCACTTCCGTGGTTCCGCCACCAATATCTATAATCATATTTCCAGTAGGTTCCTGAACTGGAAGATCCACACCAATAGCTGCGGCCATAGGCTCTTCTATTAGAAAAACTTCTCGTGCACCGGCAGACTCGGCAGAATCCCTAACTGCTCTCTTTTCTACCTGAGTAATTCCCGATGGAACCGCGATAACAACTCTGGGGCGAACGAGGGTCTTTCGATTATTATGAACCTTGCGGATGAAACTACTGATCATTTTTTCAGTAACTTCAAAATGTGCAATAACGCCATCCTTCATGGGGCGGATAGCGGTAATACTTCCCGGGGCTCTTCCCAGCATTTGTTTGGCTTCCTCACCTACAGCCATCACTTCTTTAGTAGTGCTATTGATAGCAACCACGGAAGGCTCTCGCAAAACAATGCCCTGCCCTTTGACGTTCACCAGGGTATTGGCCGTCCCCAAATCAATTGCTAAATCGTTCGAAAATAAATCCCAGAATAAATTTAACACTCAACTACCTTTTTTAGTTTTAGTGGGTTTATGTAACTAATTGTTTTTCCTCACTTTACTTTATAACAAGGGGTCGGATGAATTGCAAGACAAAAGCCTTCACGGTTTCCACAAGTACCCCTCGCTAAATCCTGTATAAATTTATGAATCAATAGGTCATGGCAAAAACAAAACCATAATAATGCCTTGCGATTCTCTTTCGCCTTTTATAGTATAAAGGGCTTTATTAATGAACATGTCCGGGATGGTTTAATGTTAAGTATAATTCGCGAGCACGCTGATTCATGGATGATTAAATCCATCCTATGGTTAATTATTTTTGCTTTTGTCGGCACCATTTTTTATTCATGGGGAATGGGAGGGTCCTCCACATCTGGAGGGGGAGTCATCGCCTCAGTAAATGGCGAAAAGATTTTTCAAGGTGAATACGAACGCACCTTTAATAATATCGTAGATTTTTACCGACAGCAATTCCGAAACCAGTTTTCCAATGACATGATAAAGAAGCTGGATTTGAAAAACCAGGCTTTGGAAGCTCTGATTCAGAAAAAAATTCTTCTCCTCGAAGCAGAAAAACAAAACATCAAGGTCAGTAATGAGGAAGTCATTTCTCACATAAAAAAACTACCTGCGTTTCAAAACAACAACAAGTTTAACGACCGTGCCTACAGAAACTATATTCAATCTCAAAGACTAACGCCCGGTGAGTTTGAAGAAGGCCAGCGAGAAACCCTTTTACTCGACAAACTGGAAAAAATATTTCAAACACATTCCAAAGCCTCAAAATCGGAAATTTTAGCCGAGTTCAGAAGTCAGGAAGACAAAGTCAAACTGGAATATATTAGATTTTCCAGCGATCATTTCAAATCAGATCAAAAAATCACAGATCAGGCCTTGCAAACCTATTTCCAAGCCAACAAATCAAAATTTGGAATTCCCCCGCAAATTCGTGTGGAATATGTAAAGGTTGAATCTAAAGAATACCAGTCACAAATCGAACCCAGAGATGAAGACATAGAAGATTATTACCAAACCAAGATCGCAGATTTTAAAGTTAAGAAAAAATACGAAGCCAGTCACATCCTCACGCATTTAAAACCTTCTGAGATTGAAGGCGATATACCTGAAGAAGAAAAACAAAAGCAAGCGGATGAAAAAGCCAAATTAAAATCAAATGAGCTTTTAGAAAGAATCAATAAAGGCGCCGACTTTGGTGAGGTGGCAAAAAAGCATTCTGACGATCCCGCATCTGGAGCGAACGGCGGGAGCCTGGGTGAGTTTCCAAAGGGAACCATGGTCTCGGCATTTGAAAAAGCTCTCGACAAGTTGAAGCCCGGAGAAATCAGCAAACCTGTCTTGAGCCCTTTTGGTTACCACATCATTAAACTGGAAAAGGTGGAAAAAGAGCGAATAAAACCACTGGCCGAGGTTAAGGGTGAAATCATTCAATCTCTCAAGGAAATCAAAGCCCGACAGCGTGTAAAAAGAATTATCAAACGCGTCCAACAAGAAGCTCAACAAAGCGGCAACTTAAACAAAGCCGCAGAAACTCATCAATTAAAAACGACAACAACAAATTATTTTTCCAGAGAAAATCACATGATTCCAGAAATCGGTGTCCAACCTGATTTTTTCAACACCGCTTTCAGCCTTGAAAAAAACAAGATTAGTGAGCCCATCATTACTCCAGAAGTTTCTTTTGTCTTAAGGGTTATTGAAGAAAAGCCTGCCTATATTCCCGAGCTTAATGAGGTCAAGGAAAGGGTGCAAGAAGCTTTAGAAGATAGCAATGATGAAAAAGCCAGCGAGAAAAAATTTGAAGAACTCAAAGAAAAGCTAGCCAGAGAGAAGGACCTTGAAAAGGTCATTAAGGTGAACGACGACCTCACTGTACGCAACACCCCCTTCTTAAGCAAATCGGAATCGATTCCGGGCATTGGGAATATAGATCAAATCAAAGAAAAGTCCTTCTCCATGAAGGTAGGGGAATTCAGTTCTGCGAAAGTTCGCGATCGTTTTTATCTCTACAAATTGGCAGACGTAGAAAAAGCCGGTGATCCAGATGCTGAGCAAACCCGACAAATCACCAACAAAATTAAGATGGGAAAAAGCCGCCAGGCTTTTATGGAGTGGGTAGAAAATTTAAAAACTGGTGCCGATATTCTGGTAGATAAAACGTTGCTCTAGAAGCCTGCTATCCCTCTTTTTTGTACAAGCGATGGATGGACAGAACTTTATCGACCAATGACTCCATATCTTTGGCGATCACCCTTATCATCTCTTCTTTTCTTATTCCTCCCAAATCATAAATAATATCTGGGACAGAGCCAAAGCTGGTTATCGCCTTTTCGGTTCCCCATTCGAGCGAAGAACCTTCTCGAACACGAACTTTTTTTGGTTCTTTGGAGCGATCAAAAGAAGCAATTTTGAATTTCAACTTTTTGCAGATTTGCAACAAGGAATCAGTATATTTTATATTCATCACAGCTCGCTTTTCAGGCTCGTGCTGCATGACCGTCAATACGATGTTTGCCACATGGCGAGACCCGCCGAACTGGGGTTGTGCACCAGTAAAAATATCCTCTCCATTTTTAATAACGCGTCCCGGAATGGCCAAAACATCTTCATGCTTTTTGGCGTTTGACAATCCCAAACCGATATTAGTTTGAACCTCAGGCACCAAATTTCCAATGCGTTCTTTTTTAAAAACTTCCAGGGCATTATTTATTTCACAAAGCGCCTGAAATTTTTCATTTTCCTTATACATTAAAGCATTGGGTTCAACACAGGGAATACCATTTCCAGGAGCTATAGCCCCTAAGATTGCCTCGCCAATAAATTCCTTAGCGTTTTGTATCGACTGTCGAAGAGAGTCACCGTTGGCCAATCCTGCGGTTATAGCTGCAGAAAACACACAGCCCGTACCATGAATATCGACATTGGATAAACGTTCTGATGAAAAAATATGCATCCCTTTATTATCCAAAAATAAATCATCAGGAGTTCCTTTTAGGTGCCCCCCTGTGATTAAAACTGCCCGCACACCTGTTTTTAAAATAGCCCGAGCCGCCCTCTTTCTATCTGACTGACTTTTAATTTTTATTCCAGAGAGGAGTTCAGCCTCTTTAATATTGGGAGTAACCAGAGAAGCCAAGGGAAGCAAATTCTCTTTCAAAGCTTCCATTCCATTTCGAGTCAATAACCGTTTCCCCGAGGATGAAATAATCACGGGGTCTACTACTAAATTTTTCAACCGGCTTTTCTTAATCATTCTTGCAATCAGGAGCACCGCTACTTCATTTCCAAGCATACCTGTCTTTACCGCCTGGCATTTCTTATCCTCTAAAATAGCTTGAAATTGTTGTCCAATCACAGGGGCTGGCAAATCATACGAAGATTGTACGCCCAATGAATTCTGGGATGTAATAGAAGCAATGATGGTTTTTCCGAAAACACCGAGAGCCGAAAACGTTTTCAAATCTGCCTGTATACCTGCCCCTCCCCCTGAATCAGATCCTGCAATGGTCAAAGCGGTATTCGTAGTTCTGTTAGACATAAATAGACCTTAAATATTGTGAAAAAAGGAGGAGGTAATGTAGCAGACAGCCAAGAACCCTGGCAATAAAATATTTCTATGGGGAGTTTCTATTTATTCGGTTATTTTCTTCTCAGAGAAATTCTGACATTAACCAACGGTTACAGACTTTGCCAAAGAGCGAGGTTTATCCACATTTCTTTTGAGAGAGGTAGCGGTAAAATAAGCAAATAGCTGTCCAATAACAAGTTGAATTAGAGGAGCTATCAAGGTAGGCACATTAGGCAGAATCAATTCTTCGCTAAACAGATCGCTGTTTTTTCCCTGCTCGGTAAAATGAATACCCAGAACAAATCCGGATCGAGCGCGAATTTCTTCAATACTATGTATTGTAGATTGGTATAAATCTTTTTTCTCTTTTGGAGGAACGAAAACAATAGATGAAATATCATCATCAATCATTGCAAGTGTTCCGTGCTTTAGAAATCCACCCGGCATTCCTTCGGCATGAACATAGGCCACTTCTTTCATTTTTAAAGCCGCCTCCAAAGCAATTGGGTAATAAATGCCACGCCCAAGGTACAGCCAGTTTTTGTTTTTGCTATATTTGTTTGCGATACGATGAATAAAACCAGATCGCTCGTTTAAAATTCCTTGAATGATTGCAGGGAGTTCTTTTAAAGATTTTAAATTTTCCTGATATTTTTTTTTGGTAATAACTTTATTCTTCAATCCCAGCTTCATCGCCAACAAGGTAAGAACCACCATTTGCGATAACGCTGCCTTGGTGCTGATGACACAAATTTCAGGCCCCGATCCCTGCAAAATTACTTTATCCACCATCCGCGCGATAGAAGACCCCATCACATTCACAATCGCAGCGGTTTTGGCACCTTTCGCCTTGGAATATTTCAAAGCCGAAAGCGTATCAAATGTTTCACCCGATTGCGACATGGCAAACACCAGAGTTTTCTTATTGATATTTGCCAGCGTTATAAACTCATCCGAACTGATGGGGGGAATAAACTTTTGAGCCAGCTCTGAGAAAATATATTGCGCATATTTTGCGACGTAGAAAGTCGTTCCAACTCCAAGAAAATAGGAAGACTCGGCTTTTGCAAACATCTCAACCACCTGATCAAGACCAGAAGGTTCTAAATCCAAAGCATTGGAAATGGTTTGGGGCTGCTCATAAATTTCCTTGAGCATATAATGAGGATATCCGCCTTTTTTCGAAGTTTCGCTATCCCATTCAATTTTAGTGATGGGTTTGGTGACCTCTTCTTCATTCAAAATACTTTTGACCACATAAGAATCTCGGGAAAGAATTGCATACTCCCCATCATCTAGAATTACCGCATTTTTAGTATGATCTATGAAGGCATTGAAATCAGAACCCACGAACTTTATCTCATCCCCAATTCCCAGCATCAACGGAGATTCGCGTTTTGCGCAAAAAATATGGCCTGGCAGATAAGTACAAATAAAGGCCAGGGCAAAGGTTCCCTCGATCATGTTCAGGGTTTTCACCAATGCTTTTTCAGGGTTCCGGCTTTTTTTATAGAATTTTTCCAGAAGGTGCGCGATCACTTCTGTATCTGTTTCCGAATAAAATTTATATCCCTCTTTTTTGAGTTGGTCTCTTAAGGGACGGTAGTTCGAAATAATTCCATTATGAACAACCGCAAAGTTGTTATCGCGAGATGTAAAGGGATGAGTATTTTCTTGAGTTACCTTGCCATGGGTAGCCCAACGTGTATGAGCGATCCCAATATTGGTTTTATACTGAAGAACATTATGTTTCCGGTAAAACTCTTCTACCTCACCCACATCCTTTTTAATAATCAGATGGGTTTTATTCATCATGGCCACACCGCAGGAATCGTATCCACGGTATTCCAAGTTTCTGATTCCTTCAAAAAGAAGTTGGGAAATGTTTTTCAACCCAACCACTCCACTGATTCCACACATATATATCTGCCTGCTATTTATGGGTTACGGAATAACAAGCAGGAATAATTTTCCCCGAATGCACCACCGTTCCCGGTTGAATCATATTTCCTGCCCCAACCACCACGCCATCGCCAAGAAACGCTCCCAGCTTAGACATTCCAGTAGAAGTAGGTCCTTTACCATTTTTGACAGATATGGGTTTCCAATCTACTGTTCGGTTTACTGTCATGCACCCCGAGCCGATATCTACATTCTCTCCCAGAACACTATCTCCGATAAAAGACAACCGACCGATTTGACTATTATCCATTACTACACAATTTTTTAATTCCACACCACTGCCTACTTCACAGTTTTTTCCGAGAGAGGTATAGCTTCTAATAAGAGAATTGTTACCAATATAACTGTCGCGACCAATTGAGCAAGGTCCTTCGATAACTGCGCCTGCCTTGATCAATACGCCCTCTTCAATTTTAACAATTCCCTGTAAAGTCACGTTGGCTTCCAGGGTTGCAGTTTTTGCAATAGAAGACTCCCCCCAAGAATCCATGATCATTTTATTTGCCGTTAATATTTCCCAGGGATAAACCACATCCAGCCAATCATCTTCCCACATGGATGCACGTAAGCCCTCGCCTGCCACCATTTTTTTAAGAGCCTTTTCCATTGATTGGCCCGTCGATTCCAACAGCTGAAAAAATGAGGCCGGCAAAATAAATACCCCGGCTAGAACATAGTTGCCAAGGTTGTTACTTTTCGGTTTTTCAATGATTTTGGTGATTTCCATCTGGGCATTCAGGAAAACGTTGCCAAACTGCTGATTCGAAGGCGGCAAACAGATCGAGGCTACAGGGCTTTTGAAAGCATGAAAAGATTGCTGAATTTTGCTGAAGATATTGTCCGCAGTAAGGATATCACCGTATAAAAGGAGAAAATATTCTCCTGGAGAAATTTTATTTTTAACCTGCATCACCGCATTCCCAATTCCGCGACTTTGCTTTTGCTCTACATAATGAATATTTAATCCGTCGTGTTCATGCTCTTGCAGTGCATTGATTAACTTTTCTCTTTTATGTCCCACCACAACAAAAATGTCATTGATACCAGAGCTTTTTAATAACTTGAGAGAGTTATCCAGAATGGTTCTTCCTGCAACCCCTATCATGGGTTGCGGACGAGTGTCCGAGAAAGGACTGAGATGGGCACCTTTACCTGCAGATAAAATTATCGCTTTCATTTAGAAATTTCCGATTGGAAAGGAAATACTCTTTTCTAAGAGCGAGGGGATTTTTCAAGTAATTGCTCTACTCGTTTTAAGTCATCGGGAGAATTAATCCCAATCATCTCATCAGCATCCTCAGTTTGCACCGAGGCTACCGGGTACCCACTCTTCACGGAGTATTCTAATGTATCGGTTAAATAGTATTCTTTCTGAACATTATCATCGCCGACTGAGGATAAAGCTTTAAAAAACAATTCCTTACCAAAACAATATACTCCGGAGTTGAATTCGTCAACATTTTTTTCTTCGTCAGAAGCATCCCGAAATTCAACTATTTTTAAAATGGAACCTTTGTCATCACGAATAATACGCCCGAAGTCGTTTCTCACTTTGGATTTAAGCGTCAACACAGTGCATTTAGCCGCCATTTTAGTATGTTGCTTCAGCAGCCGCCCAAGGGTTTCAGCCTTGATTAAGGGCATATCCCCACATAAGATCAGGATATTGCCCTCAAAATTCATCAATGCCTTTTCCGTTTGGTAGGCCGCATGCCCGGTTCCCAATTGTTCTTCTTGCAGGACAAATTCAAGATCCCGATTAGAAAACTTTTCCCGGATGCGGTCCGACTGATGACCTACGACAACAACCGTTCGAACAGGATTTAACTTTTCAGCTACATCGAGAACATATTCAAGGGTGGGTTTTCCAGCAATGGGTATTAGAACTTTGGCGAGGGGGTTCTGCATACGGGTGCCTTTCCCCGCTGCAAGAATGACAACTGCTAGGTCTTGCTCTGGCATTTAATATCATATTCCGCAATCTTCTTTCGCAAAGTATTCCGGTTGATTCCCAAAATATTTGCGGCTTGCGTCTGGTTACCGCTAGTTTCTTTTAAAACAATCTCAACTAACGGTTTTTCAATGCCTCCCATAATCAACTCATGCAGATGCCCGTTGTTCTTTTCATCCATTGCACCAACATATTGCTTGATGGATTTATCGAGCCATTTTTCGAGAAAGGTGTGTACTTTTTTTTGAGTTTTCTGCATATTCGGTGAATTCATTTCTATCCTGGAAATAAAAACGCGGCGTCCTCCCCAGGGCTTGGCGTGGCTTGATTGCGTGGATAGTAGCAAACTCCCCCTATACGGTCAAGCATGGACTTGTTACTCTTTAAAAGTCACATAATTACAGGTTGATTAACTTCCACTCTCTGGTCTAAGATGAAGCAAATGGATATATTTGCAAGGCCATATTGAAATTTGGCCAAACCAATTTCTATTTTTTCCTATTCACTTTATGGGTGCCGTTTTTTTTATGAAAGTAGCCTGTCTCACGTTAGGGTGCCGGACTAACCAGCACGACACCGCTGAAATGCAAACTCTTCTTGAGCGAGAAGGGTTTGTCATGGTCGGTCAACGAGAAAAAGCCGACGCTTACGTTATCAACACCTGCACCGTCACACAAAAAAGCGATACCAGTTCCCGTCAAGCAGTTAAAAAATCTCTTGAGATCAACCCCGATGCCTTGGTTGTATTCACCGGATGCTACGCTCAACTGAATCCAGAAGAGGCCGCTGAACTACCTGGCCTCGATGTCGTACTTGGCAATGCGGACAAATTGGAAATCGCCCAATTGCTAAAAAGCAAGTTGTTGCACCCTGACCGGCGTTGGCAAAAATCCGATACAACAGAAATCGTCATGTCGGACATCCATAAAAAAAGAATTTTCAGAACCATCCCGGTCAAAAACTTTCATGGAATGACCAAAGCTTTTATAAAAGTTCAAACCGGCTGTGATGAAAAATGCTCTTTCTGCACCGTTGTCCGTGCGCGCGGAAAATCTGTGAGCGACCAGCGAGAAAATATCCTGAATAATGTCCGAGAAGCGATCGGCACCGGATTTAAAGAAATCACATTGACGGGCATCAACCTCGGCACCTGGGGGATGGATACGGGAGAGACTTTTTCTTCCCTAGTTCAGGATATTGTGCAATTACCCGGAGATTTTAGAGTGCGTTTGAGCTCGATCAATCCCATGGAAATTGATAACGATTTGATCCGTCTTATCGCTGAAACAGAAAAACTCTGTTCCTATCTGCATATTCCCCTACAAAGTGGCGACAACGAAGTTTTGCGACGAATGCGACGAAACTATAATCGAGAACAATATATAGATGTTGTCCATCGCGCTGCCAACGCCATTCCCGACCTGGGGTTGGGGGCCGATGTCATTGTAGGTTTTCCCGGAGAAACAGAAACCGCGTTCGAAAACACCCGCAAGCTCATTGAGGAACTCCCCATCTCCTACCTGCATGTGTTTTCTTATTCATCAAGGCGGGGAACCGAGGCCAATGAATTTAAAGACGACGTCCCTGGTCATATTAAAAAAGAGCGAAACAAAATCCTCACTCAATTGGTTGCAAAAAAAAGCATCGAATTTAAAACTAAGTTCCTCAATAAAACAGCCACCGTTCTTATAGAAAACCAGCGAGATAAAAAAAGTGGAGAACTCAAAGGCCATACGGACAATTATATTCCCATTATCCTGGATGGAGCCGACACACTCAAAAACCATCTTGTACCCATTACTCTGCAAAAGATTTCAGGAGATCACGTTGAAGGATGCGTCCTCTAATAACTCTCACTACCGACTTCGGACTCCATGATCCTTTCGTAGGAATTATGAAAGGGGTCATTTTAAATATTGAACCCAACGTCCATATCGTTGACATCACCCATAATATTGAACCGCAAAACATTTTGCAGGCAGCAAGGGTTCTGAACGCGGCCTAGCCCTGGTACCCCAGAAAAACCATACACATTGTTATCGTAGACCCAGGTGTAGGTGGACCGGAAACCAGTAAAAAATCAAGCACCCGAAAAAAACCATCCAAGCCCCCAAAAAGCGGACTCTCTTTGATTGCCGAAGGCCGTGGACCGGTAGGGAAAAGACCCATCCTCGTACAATCCCAATTCCAAACATTCATAGGTCCCGATAACGGAGTTCTGACTCCAGCTTTAGGTCCAAAATCAAAAGTCTATGAATTGAACAACCCAAAATATTTTTTGAAAAATATTTCCAATACCTTTCACGGGCGCGACCTGTTCGCTCCCGTAGCAGCATGGATCGCTTCCGGAGTTGCTCTATCTAAAATGGGGCCTCGTCTTCTTAAGCCAACGCAATTGGATATACCGGAAGCCACACAACAGAATCAAAATATCGAAGGGGAAATCATCTATATCGATCATTTCGGAAATGCCACCACCAACATATCCACAGAATTAATAGAGGAAACCTATACATCATCCGATACAATAGATATCTGCGTTGGCAAAGAAAAAATTAACGGATTGGTCACCGGTTATTTTCAAGTCAAGCTTGGCCAACCCGGAGCGATTCTGAACAGTTGGGATTTGCTTGAAATTTTCTGCCGCGACAATAGTGCAGAAAAGAAACTCAAACTCAAAACAGGTCAATCCGTCACACTCAAAGCAAGAAAAAAACTGTCCCATCTTTAAAAGTTTGTAACCTGAAAAAATATTGAATCTTATGACAGCACATGATCCAGATGGCATTAAAATTGTTTGCCAAAATAAAAAGGCGCGCCACAACTACACCATAGAAGACACTTTTGAGGCTGGGCTGGTGTTGCAAGGCACCGAAGTCAAATCATTGAGGAATGGAAAAGCGAATTTGGTCGACAGTTATGCCACCATTCATGGTGAAGAAGCCTGGTTGAATCATTTGCATATCGATCCTTATACTCCGGCAACACAGTTCAACCACCACCCCATGCGGAAACGCAAGTTGCTATTGCACAAAAAAGAGATCAACAAACTTATCGGAAAAACCCAGGAGAAAGGCTGCACCCTTGTTCCTTTGAAAATTTATTTCAAAAATGGCAAAGCAAAGGTCGATCTCGGTGTCGCAAAAGCCAAGAAGCTTTTCGACAAACGCGCAGCACTCAAAAAACAAGAATCGGACCGCGAAATTGATCGAGCTATAAAATCCCGAAATCGCTCATAGAACTTTAAATTTTTGGCAAGAGGGTAGAATGGAAATTGATAAAATAATTGGAAAAATATTACAGGGTTTCCAACCCGCGTGCGTTGTCATCACCGCAAATGAGTTGAAAGTATTTGATCAACTCAAACAGCCCACTTCATCCCAGCAAGTAGCTGAGAACCTGAATCTCGATCCAGAAGCAACCGAACGATTGCTAAACGCTCTCACTTCACTAGAAATTGTTGTTAAAGAGGATAAAAATTATTCTTTACCCCAAGGCGCTCAGGATTTCCTCGTAACCGGGGGTAGCCATTCGATGCAACAGTGGATACAACTCTCGAGCGACCTCTATCCCGTTTGGGGGCAGTTGGCAACGTTTATAAAATCTGGAATCCTGATCAAAAGCATCATGGAAATGTTGGGAGGGGACCCGCATAAAATGCGCGCCTTCACCGATGCCATGCACGACAAGGCCCTCAAAGCGACTTGGAAGATCGCACGCGAAATCCCTGTTGGAGACGCAAAAAATATGCTGGATGTAGGAGGCGGACCGGGAACCTATGCGTTGGAATGGTGCAAACTGCATACCCATTTAAAAGCGACCGTATTTGATATACCTCCTGTTTTAGAAGTCGCCAAAAACTATATCGAAAAATACGAACTTGAGGAACGCGTGGACACAAAACCAGGGAATTTCCATAAAGATGATCTGGGTGATTCCCAATACGACCTGGTTTTGATGGCTAATATTCTTCATATGTATGATGCTGATATGGGGAAAACTCTGGTGACGAAAGCGACAAAAGCGTTACAACCCGGAGGGCGTATCGTTCTGCACGGTTTTTGTACCGATGAGGATCAGACAGGCCCCTTAGACGATACTTTGTTCAGTCTCAACATCGGCATGCTGACTGAGGGAGGACGAGCGCATCCAGTAAACGAAAAAATCAATTGGCTTAAGGGAGCCGGGATTTCCGATATTCGCTATTTTAGAGTCGATGCGATGCCAACAGGGGTGATTACAGGCACCAAAAGCTAATTTAAAATCAATACTATTAAGCATTGGACCTGTAAACAACCAAAATCACGCCAGCCACGGCAATCGCCCCACCCCAATAGCCCACCATGCCCACCGGATCGGGTTGTAAATTTGCAAACCCCATCGCCGGTAAAATTTTCATACCTACAAGAGTGATCAACGGATTGAGAGAAATGATAACGCTGATAATAGCCAGCGGTAGATACTTCACGGCTTCTGCCAAAGCCCCATAAGCAAGTAAGGTATTGATCGCACAAAATACAAGTGCCCACCACGCGTTGAATCCGGCTGACGCGAACTCACTCCATTCCACGGTTCCCACCAATGCAAGGGTGGCGATTGCATAAACAAGAAAATTCAACGACTGAGCACCGTATTCTCCGCTAAGAAATTTTTGCGAGATCATGTAACCTACCCATACCAGTGCTGCCATGATAATTAAAAAATCAGCAAAATAATATTTTCCACTCATTGCCACCCGGCTTTGTTGATCCCAGAAAAATAGGGTCAATCCGGCTCCAGCAATGAACATTCCCAGAATCTGTCTCCAGCTCAACCGTTCGCGGAACACGAACACACCCGCAAGCACCAGGAATACCGTTGCCGTTTGGATCAACACGGCCATATTAGAGGGACCACTGATGTCTACTCCAAGAGTAACCCAGTAGTAATTTCCTGCCAGGCACACACCCCCAAAAACTCCCATCCACGGTGGCTTCCTAAGAATATCTATAGGACGATGTCCCTGGAAAAACAGAACAATCCCCAAGATCAAAAACGCTAAGGAAAATCGAAACCAGGCAATGGTACCCGTAGTGAACCCTTGAAGTGAAACCTTTAATATGATGGGAAGTACTCCCCATAACAGGGCGGTAAACACAGACAACAAGATTCCCCGCACAAAATGATGCTCAACTGTCTTGTTCATGAGTTTTCCTGACCTTCTTTTAGGAAAAGAGGGTGTACGGCTTTATGAGGAAAGCTTGGAAAAATTTTTGAGGAGGGTAAGCCCGAGTTGTTGGCTTTTTTCCGGGTGAAATTGGAAAGCATGGATGTTTTCGTGATGGACTCCGGAAACAAAATCGAATCCATAATTCGTAGTGGTGGCAACGGTTGCCTTATCTTCCGGCATGACGTAGTAAGAGTGAACAAAATAAAAATAGGATTGGTTGGGGACTGAGTCAAAAAGCGGGTTAGAGGGTTTTACTTCTACATTATTCCAACCCATATGTGGGATTTTGAGCAGGTCACCGGAATCGGACTTCGGTTGCGCATCTTTAAAGCCCACCACCTTTCCTTTCAAAATATCCAAACCCGTCACCGAACCAAACTCTTCCGCCTGACTAAAGAGTAATTGCAATCCAAGACAAATCCCCAAAAACGGTTTCCCGCTTTCCACAGTTTTTTTGACCGTATCGATGAGATCGAACTTTTCCAGATTATCCATACAGGCTTTAAACGCGCCCACTCCGGGCAATACGACAGATTGAGCTGAAAGTATTTTCTGGGAATCACTGGTGACAATGGCATCGACACCCACCGCCTCGAAACCCTTTTGCACGGAACGGAGATTACCCATTCCGTAATCGATGATTGCGATCAACTAAAGAGTTCCCTTGGTCGAGGGGATATCACTGGTACGGGAGTCAACAGAGCAAGCAGAGTCCAGCGCACGTGCAAAGGCTTTGAACAAAGCTTCAACGATATGATGCAAATTATTCCAGTAGGGGGAATTCAAGTGAAGTGTGATTCCGCTGTTGGCCGAGAACGCCTGAAAAAACTCAGGCACCAACTCAACATCAAACTCTCCGAGCTTGGCTTTTGGCAGGTCTACATTGAACACAAAATAAGCGCGACCACTAATATCGATAACGCATTGGGCCAGAGCTTCATTGAGAGGAATACTGGCTTCTGAAAACCGGCGGATGCCTTTTTTCTCTCCCAAAGCTTCTTTAAAAGCCTGCCCCACTGCAATACCAACATCTTCAACGGTATGATGGAAATCGATTTGTGTATCGCCCTGGGCTTTAACGGTTAAATCAAAATAACCATGTTTCGCCAATTGTGACAGCATATGATCAAGAAACGGAACGGGAGTTTGTATGTCCTGTACCCCGGAACCATCCAGATTCAGGCTGACTTCAATTTGAGTTTCGCTGGTGGAGCGTTTTACGTGGGAGGTTCTAGCCATTCAACGTTTGCTTGACAGTAAGGTCACTCTTTTTACCATTGCCATTGTTTCCATTTCCAACAATCGCTTTTTTCCCGTTACCAGAAACCCATTTTTTGCCGTTTCCAGAAGCGGCCATTTCTGCAACCGATCCGTAAAAAGTCATAATGGTTTCAAACATGCCTTCGGGATCCAGTTTCAGGTCTTTTCTCTGTTTATCAGGGGAACCATGTTCTAAAACAATGTCCTCAAGCCCAATACACTTAACGGCTATATTGCAAACGCTTTCTTCCTGAAGCGCTTCAAGGACTGCAGAACCAAATCCACCTTTCAAGGAATGCTCTTCCGTTGTTACAAGACAGCGTGCACTGTTGGCATATTGGACGATCAAATCTTTATCTACGGGTTTCGCAAATCGTGCATTGATGACTGCAACGCTGACGCCTTCTTTTTCGAACATATTCGAGACAGTCATTGCCCAGTCTACAGTATGGCCGTAAGCGAAGATAGCGATGTCTGTACCATCCTTAACAACTTCACCCTTACCAATTTCCAGCTCTTTCATTTCCGCATCTAAAGGAACTCCCAGCCCAGAACCTCTTGGGTAACGCATAGCTACAGGGCCTTTATGGTTCACAGTGGTTTTAAGCATATGACGCAATTCGTTTTCGTCTTTGGGTGCCATGACAACCATGTTGGGCAATGTTCGCAAGAACGCAATATCGTAAAGTCCCTGATGCGTAGCACCATCCTCCCCAACAATTCCCGCCCGGTCCAAAGCGAAAGTGACGTCCAGATCCATCAGACAAATATCATGGACCACCTGATCGTAAGCACGCTGCAAAAAGGTGGAGTAAATGGCCGCTACCGGCTTAAAACCTTCTATGGCCAATGCTCCAGCAAATGCGACACCATGCTGTTCTGCCATACCTACGTCAAATGTGCGATCAGGATGTGCTTTCCAAAATTTACTGATACCCGTTCCATCCGGCATGGCTGCGGTGATACCTACTACTTTTTCATCTTCATTGGCAAGCTCTATCAAAGCATCCGCAAACACATTGGTGTAAGCTGGGTTGGATTTTTTCTTATGAAATTCACCGGTTGAAACATTAAATGGTTTAGCCCCATGCCAGACATCTGCTTTTTCTTCAGCTTGCTCGTAGCCTTTGCCTTTGCGCGTAATAACATGCATGAGGGTTGGGCCTTTGAGATCTTTCACCGTGGAGAACGTATCGATAAGTGCTTCCACATCGTGCCCGTCTACCGGCCCCACATAGCGGAACCCGAGATCTTCGAATAACCGTCCTGGGATAAACACTCCTTTTATGGCTTCATCAATTTTGTGGGCGTAGCGAGAGATTTCTTTTCCAATTCCTGGAACCGCAAGGAGAAACTGGTCGATTTCCTGTTTGATTTTCAGCATGACCTGACCCGTCATGATCTTGCTTAAATGAGCAGACATGCCTCCAACATTAGCTGAGATAGACATCTCGTTATCGTTGAGGACAACGATCATATCGCTTTGAATATGACCGGTATGATTCAGGCCTTCAAAAGCCATCCCTGCTGTGAGGGAGCCGTCACCAATAACTGCAACAACATCGTTATCTTGTTTTTTAAGATCACGCGCCTTTGCAAATGCAAGGGCAGCAGAGATGGATGTGCCGCCATGTCCACAATTCCAATGGTCGTGTTCGCTTTCTTCGCGCTTGGTAAATCCGCAAAGACCATCATATTGCCGAAGCGTGTCGAACCGGTCTTTTCTTCCTGTCAATAGTTTGTGTACATAGGATTGATGCCCCACATCCCAGACAAATTTATCTGTTGGACTATTGAAAACGTAATGCATGGCCATCGTCAACTCCACCACGCCTAAATTGGAAGATAAGTGACCGCCTGTCTTGGAAATAGTATCCAAAAGCATGTCACGAATTTCCCTCGCTAATTCGGGGAGTTTATCAACCGGTATATTTTTTAAATCCTGGGGACTATCAACACTATCTAGTAACTTACTCATGGGCGGTCCCAGTCAAAAAGTTCGTTGGACAAAAAATCGCGCTATTTCCCTTAAAGGATCTGCTCGATCATCAAATTCATTTAAACAATCTATACTTTCTTCTACCAGTTCTTCGGCTTTTCGTTTTGATTCCTCCAAGCCGTATAAAGCCGGATAAGTAGCCTTGTCTTTAGTCAGGTCACTACCTATATCCTTACCCAGTTTTTCTTGATCTCCTGTAATATCAAGAATGTCATCAATAATTTGGAAGGCAAGCCCTATATGAGCCCCAAACCTTGACAGGGAATTTAATTGGGCCTCAGTGGCCCGACTTAATATTCCACCACACCGGATACAAGCTCTAATCAGAAACCCTGTTTTATAAATATGAATATATTCCAGAGTTTCTGCATCAATCGGTTTACCCTCGGATTCGAGGTCCACCACCTGCCCACCAATCATTCCCGTTGAACCCAGCGCACCTGCCATCTCATGCGTTGCCTTCAAGATGCATTCAGCCGGAATCGTTTCCATTCCAACCGCACGAGTCATAACGATAAATGCCTGCGTCAGCAAAGCATCACCCGCTAAAATGGCAATAGCCTCTCCAAAAACCTTATGATTTGTCGGCTTTCCTCGCCGCAGATCGTCATTATCTAAAGCAGGGAGATCATCGTGAATCAGGGTGTAGGTGTGTATCAACTCAGCAGCTACCGCAAATGGCAAAACAGCATGCCGGTCTCCTCCTACCGCTTCTGACGCCGCCATGACCAACACGGGACGCAACCTTTTGCCGCCAGCTAACAGACTATAACGCATCGCTTCATGGATGCTTTCCGGATAGGCTTTTCCCTGAGGCAAAAGACTTAACATCCGTTCATCAATTAGCTTTTTACCTTCTGAAAGGTACTGGGATGCAGACAAACCGCTCAATAAAACAAATAATTATTAAGGTTTCCGATAGTACCGCTAGTCAAACAAAATACTAACACATATCCAAAAACAGTCAACTTTAATAGTTAGCCTGGTTCTTATAAGGCAAGCTATTAATTTATAAGCTTTTCCAGCCTCTAAAAAAAACCTGCTCTCGTCTCTATTTCATATCTCTATTTCATAATTAAAACCATAATGTCGACTATTTTTTTAGTTATTATTTTTTTCCTGCAATACTTTTTTCCGGCAGAAAAATGGTACCAACAGCGCAACTCTCATCAATCAAAATTTTAGAATTCCCTATAATTCAAAGACTCGCGCTTGTATTTTCTTAAAGGTTACTTTATCATTTTAAATTCATTAAAAAATTTTCACAGAGCAGGTATGATCTCAGTTACAAATCTCTCTTGCGATACTACTAATTTCCTCTCAAAAATAGGACTCCAGTATGCATAGTCTCACGGTTACATGGGTCGGTTATGTTTCTCTAATTTGTTTCTGTCTGGCCTATACCCTGGTCATTTTTGAAGAGCAAATTCATATGCGAAAATCCAAGCCGGTTATTTTAATCGGTTGTTTCATGTGGGGATTGATAGGTATCTACGAAGCACAGCACGGCGGGGGACATGCCCATGATTATGTAAAGGAGTTGATTGCGGAAATTGGCGAACTGTTTTTCTTTTTGTTGGTGGCCATGACCTACATCAACACTCTGGACGAGAGAAATGTATTTAAAGCATTGCGCGCATGGCTGCTGAAAAAAGGATTAGGATTTAAAAAACTTTTTTGGGCTACAGGAACTATCACGTTTCTACTTTCACCTCTTGCAGACAACCTGACAAGTGCCCTGCTCATGTCCACCGTCGCACTGGCAGTAAGCAATGGCAATGGGAAATTCATTGTTCCAGCTTTCGTAAATATTATCGTCGCGGCCAACGCCGGCGGTGCTTGGAGTCCGTTTGGTGATATCACCACCCTTATGGTTTGGACATCTGGGAAAGTCCATACCATGGAGTTTTCTTATCTGGTTCTTCCTTCCATCGTAAACTGGATTATTCCCGCAACGATCATGTACTTTTTTGTTCCCGATGAACACCCAGAGGCGGACAGTGAAGATATCCAAATGAAAGCCGGAGCAAAGGTAATCATTTTCCTGGGAATCTTTACAGTTGCCACGGCAGTTTCTTTCCATCAATTCCTACATCTTCCCCCGTTTATGGGAATGATGTTTGGCTTGGGACTTTTAATGATGAAAGGTTATTACCTGAAACGCTGGGGAGAACGAAGACACCTCAATAAAATGGGCATCCCCGAAGACCGAAGAAGCAAGGCCCGGTTTGACATCTTTGCAAAAGTGGAACAAGTTGAATTCGATACCTTGTTATTTTTCTTTGGTGTTTTGACAGCTGTGGGAGCTCTACAATATATAGGCTACCTCGCTCTTGCCAGCGAAAATATGTATGGAACTTTGGGACCGACCTACTCCAACATTATTGTCGGTATGCTTTCTGCTATTGTTGACAACATTCCCGTCATGTATGCCGTCCTAAAAATGGACCCGACTATGGGGCTCGACCAATGGCTATTGATAACCTTGACCGCCGGAACAGGCGGCAGTCTGTTATCCGTTGGGTCTGCAGCAGGTGTTGCTGTTATGGGAGTTGAAAAGAAAAATTACAACTTCATGTCCCATTTAAAATGGGCGCCTGCAATTTTCTTGGGTTATGCAGGAAGCATCATCTGCTGGTATTATGTGACAGGTTCGCTAAGGTAAAGTTTAAACCCTGAAAAAGGAAAGTGGAAACTTAACTTTCTGCTTTCTTTCGCAAAACAATCTGAATTTGTGCCACAGCTTCTTCAAGAGTTTGATCCACAAGGGCGCCGAGCTTTACTGAGGTTAAATTAACCCCGTATTTGAGAGACTGAGAGTTCAGCCCCAGTTTTTCAAGAAATTTTTGGTTTCGGTTCAGCCGCTTAATAATAGAGCGGTTCAGGCGCATGAAAAATTTTCCCTGTCTTCCCAACCCATGCCCTTTTAAGGAGTGGTCGTATCCTACATCCTGATGCTCCAGCGAAATTACTTCGGCGTCGGGCAACTCAGAACAAACCTGTCCTAAATCAAAAGATACAGGAGACCATGAATTAGATTTATTGAGCCGAAAAGTCGCAGAATGGTCACGATTAAATAAACTCGGCCAAACCCCCTGTTCATACATATCCTCATCGGGAACAACAATAACCATCGACCCGCCCGGCTTCACCAACTGCCACCATTGTTGCAATGCTTTCGGCACATCACTCATATGCTCTAAAGAATGACTACTATGGACGCAGTCAAAAGTATTCGGCTCAAGATAGTTTAAAATTTCCTGGGCATCACCCTGCTCATGATCAAAAGGAACCGCATTGGGGACGACCAGGTTATCGCCGCAACCAATATCCAATACCTTGCCTGAGAAATATTTGTTCCGAAATTCAGGTCCGCGTATTTTTTCTGTTTTAGATGCTTCATCCATATTACTTTTCTTATCTCACAATTTAATTTTTTTAGTTCCCCAAGTCTTTTCCCACTACAACTCTTCCCAGGGTAAAAATAAAAACCTTATCGGCTCCCGCTTTCTTTAATATCTTTGCTGCCTCATTTGCAGTTGCTCCGGTTGTAAACACATCATCTACCAGTAAAATATTTTTTCCCGCCGACCTTTCCGGTCGATTAACCTCAAATGCTCCCTTAATATTTTGCGCTCTTTCAGATTTGGTTTTGGTGGCCTGCGCAGATGTCGCAGACATTCGCCTTAACAAAGCACTTTCAAGCGGAGCACCCAAAACCCCTGCAACCTGACGGGCCAAAAGGAAAGCTTGATCAAAACCTCTCTCTCTCATTTTATTAAAATGCAGCGGAATGGGTGCCACCGTAAAACCTGAGTATTCTTCTTCGCTGTCAGAAAAATATTTAATAAGCAAACGTTCAATATCAGGCAACACCCCAAGTTGTTTCTGGTATTTGAAATAATGGATCAATTGCCGCAGAACGGTATCATAATGCCCCAAAGATCGCGCACGATCAAACTCGTAAGGACTCTGCCTACACACCCCACAAGAAAACTCTTCTTCAGGATAGTCATAGGAAATATCCGCAGGAACTCCACAGACATTGCAAATCGGGGATTGGATAAAACAAATATCATCCAAACATGTACTGCAAAGAAATTCGCCTCCCCCCTCCCTTCCTCCACTGCAAAATATACAATTTTGCGGAAAAAGTAGGTTTAATAGGGGGAGATGCCATTTAAAACCAAACCTTGAGGTTTTCACAATTATCCCCTGAAAACATTTACAGGAGCAACAAACTGTCTTTTTTGATTTTCTTCCATAATTGCAACAGTATCAAAGGTTTTTATATTTTTCGTTTATTATTTATGATAAAGTTTTCGGCTTAACAATTCCTACAATTTTTCTATGACCAAGAACCAAAAAATTGCTCTTTTGACGAAAAAACATGTTGCCGAAACCTATGGACGATACCCCATTGCACTGGTCCGAGGTAAAGGCACTAAAGTTTGGGATAAGGATGGCAAACAATATCTGGATTTCGTGAGCGGTCTTGCAGTGGACAATCTTGGCCATTGCCACCCCGCTGTGGTTTCTGCAATACAAAAGCAAGCCAAAACGCTTCTGCATGTTTCCAATTTATACCATATTGAACCCCAATCTCAATTGGCAGAACACCTCACGTCGCTCTGTTTTGCCGATAAAATTTTCTTTTGCAATAGTGGCACAGAGGCCATCGAATCGGCAATAAAGCTGGCAAGGAAATTTTCGTTTGATCAGGGGCGTCCTGAACGCACCGAAATCATAACAATGCATAATTCTTTCCATGGACGAACCATGGGTGCTTTATCAGCCACCGCTCAGAAAAAATTTCATACGGGATTCGCCCCCCTATTGCCGGGTTTTAAATATGTTCCCTTTAATAATATTCAGGCTGCAAAAAAAGCGATCAATAAAAAAACATGCGCCATATTGGTCGAACCCATTCAAGGAGAAGGGGGTGTAAATGTTCCTGATCTTAAATACCTTAAAGAATTAAAATCGCTCTGCCAGAAAAATGGCATTCTCTTAATATTTGATGAAGTACAGACGGGGTTTGGTCGAACCGGGAAATTATTCGCCCATGAATTATTCAAAACCAAACCAGACATCATGACTCTCGCCAAAGCATTAGGAGGCGGCATGGCAATAGGAGCCTTGGCTGCCACCGATCGAGTGATGAAATCTTTCGTTCCGGGAACTCATGCGGCAACCTTCGGAGGTAATCCGCTATCTTGCGCAGCAGCTTTAGCAACTTTAAAAGTCATTACCGGAAAAGGTTTTCTAAAAAAGACTTCAGAGACAGGAGCATACTTCCTGGAATGCTTGGAAAAACTAGCCCGCCAGCACTCAATAATTAAAGAAGTCCGAGGCAAAGGAATGATATTGGCCCTGGAACTTAAAAAACCAGGTAGCGAAGTTGTTCTGGATTGCATGAAAAATGGTTTCTTAATCAATTGTATTCAGCAGAATGTTTTACGTTTTCTTCCGCCCCTAAATATTTCTCGAAAAGACATAAGCAGCCTTATGCCGGTTTTATCCACTAGCCTGCTTCGATTATCAAAAAAGAAAACCTGATTTCGGAATACGCATGAAAAAAGATCTATTAGCCGTTAACGACTTTAGCCGAGAAGAAATTCTAGCGCTCTTTGAAAAGTCTACAGATTTGAAGGCGAAACGTAAAAACGGTATAGAGTACCTTCCTTTAAAGGGAAAATCACTCGGCATGATTTTTAATAAAAATTCCACGCGTACTCGAATATCTTTTGAGGTTGGAATGTACGAACTCGGCGGCCAGGCCCTTTTCCTAACCGGAGACCAGTTGCAGTTGAATCGCGGTGAAACACTCAAAGATTCTGCGCAGGTACTTTCACGCTACTTAAATGGCATCATGATTCGTACTCATGATCATCAAGAGATAGTGGATCTGGCAGAACATGCGACTATCCCCGTCATCAATGGACTCACTGACTTAAATCATCCGGTCCAGATACTTGCTGATATTTTCACAATTAAAGAAAAACTTGGAAAGATCGAAAATGTGAAAATAGCCTATGTAGGAGACGCTAATAATGTTGCGTATTCTTGGATGACAGGTGCCTCCCTGATGGGAATGGAGTTAAGCATCGCCTGCCCTTCAGAACTCAAACCTGCCTCGTTACCGTCTCTACAGGGAAACGGAAACGTTGAGATCGTCGAAGACCCTCTTAAAGCCGTAAAAGATGCCGATATCATTTACACAGATGTTTGGATAAGCATGGGAGATACCGGCGATTTGGAGCAAAAAGAAAAAATTTTAACGCCCTATCAAATAAACCAGAAATTATTAGATGCCACAGGAAAGAATTCTTTAGTCATGCATTGCCTTCCGGCTCACCGCGGCATGGAAATCACTTCTGAGGTTCTGGATGGAAAAAACTCCATTGTTTTTGACCAAGCAGAAAACAGACTGCATGTCCAAAAAGCCATTCTCGAAACATTGTTATCTGAATCAGATCAATGATATAGTTTCCCCATTGTAAATCAATTCAAACGAACGCAAAGTCTCCAATGAACTTTTGGAAATCAGCTATATTTCTTTCTAATATTCATTTATCCCGTCTCACACTCACATCTTTCCTGATTTTTTCTATTTGCTTATTTTCTCCGGTCTCATCTTTTTCAGATGAAACCAGCTTAAAGCTTCAACGGCACCTGGTTTTAATCACCAAAAAAATAATCGTTCTAGAAAAAGAAATTGATGCCCTTAGAAAAAAATCTGAAACCAAAGAGAATCTTCAAAAAATAATTGACCTGCAAACTCAGATTGACCGGTTAAATCTAAACTTCGATTCCAGAGCAACAAGCTTGTCATTAGAAGATAGCTCTTTGAAGAAAAAGGAAAAATCTCCCTGGACCAAGCAACTGGAAGATATCACCGCACCCCTACTTCAGGCAATTCGTGACCTGACCGAAAAACCACGTAAAGTTGATTCACTGAAAAAGCGCATTGATACCTTGGAAAACAGGTTGGCTATACATAAAGAGGCTTCCCAAAACCTGATTGTACTCGAGAAAAGTAAGGAAGAAATTGAAGGCTCTACTAAACCCGAAGCTAAGCGTTACCTTGCCAGATTGGCTTTATTGAAAAACAAGTATGATCCTGAACTGACTCGATTAAATCTTGAAGAAGCCAGAAAAGACTTGAAGGAAATTCTTTCCTCCGATGAGTCGATTTTAGATTCTGCACAAAAACAGGTAAAAGATTTTTTCAAAAACAGAGGCAAAAATTTACTGATAACGCTTGCTGCTTTTTCTGGCTTGTGGTGGCTGCTCAATCGGCTTCGAAGATGGATATTACGACTAAGCCTGTTTACTCAGATGAGCCCTGCATTCGGGAAGCTTTTTAGCGCTGCCTATAATATTTTTATTCTTATCATTTGTTTGATGGTTGGACTGGCCTGTCTCTATTTTTTCAATGACTGGCTTTTGATCAGCCTGATTGTCATGATCCTCATACTCATTGCCTGGACTTCAAGACAATACCTTCCCACCTTTATTCAAGAAATAAAACTCATTGTTAACCTGGGAACAGTTCGCGAAGGAGAAAGATTAATCTGGAGTGGTGTTCCCTGGTTGGTAAGAGACATTGGGTTGAGCGCAATCCTAGTCAACGAGAACCTGGAGGGGGGAGAGCTTCGACTCCCCGTCAGAAATTTAATCGACAAACACTCGCGTCCCACTGTAGAAGGGGAACCTTGGTTTCCCACTAAAGTTGGGGACTGGGTGATTCTCAATGACGATACCTACGGTTGGGTCAAACACCAGACTCTCGAGCAGGTTGTTCTCAGCTTGAAAGGAGATTCCTTGAAATATTATTCAACCGATGACTTCCTCAGTAAATCTCCGCTGAATATTTCAATGGGCTTTCGTTATTGCATAGAATTTGGTCTGGACTATAAAATTCAAGACAGAATTTGTGAAGAAATTCCCAAGATTTTTGATAATGGTTTAAAAAATAGCCTCGCAAAATATTTTGAAGGTGACTCTCCTGATTTTAAATTTCTCGAGGTTCGTTTCGACAGCGCAGCTACCAGTTCCCTAAATCTAATGATTGTCATCCACGCTGATGGGAAATGTGCCGACCGCTACGAAGAAAACCGAAGAGAAATTCAAACCGCCCTTGTTCAAATCAGCAATGAAAATAACTTAACGATTCCATTCAGTCAACTCACTATTAATATGGCTGAAAACACACCTACTCCTGATCAATAAAAATAGTGATTAAATTTGAAATTTTAAAGAAGCACAGCCACTCTTCCGCACGGCTGGGAGTTCTGACAACGCCTCGAGGGAAAATCAACACCCCCTGCTTTATGCCTGTTGGGACCCAGGCAACCGTTAAGGCCCTTACACCTGAAAACCTCGAATCCATTGGTGCACAAATTATTTTAGGCAACACCTATCACCTTTATCTGAGACCAGGACATGAGTTGATTCAATCTTTGGGTGGACTTCATAAATTCATGAACTGGAACCATCCCATCCTGACAGATAGCGGTGGGTATCAGGTTTTCAGCATGAACAAACTGACCAAAGTAACGGAAGAGGGAGTGAAGTTTAAATCACATATTGACGGTTCCAGCCATTTCATATCTCCTGAAAAGGCTGTAGAAATCCAAGAGGCATTGGGTGCGGATATAATAATGGCATTTGACGAGCCCACGCCTTATCCCTCCGGCCTGACTACCACTCAAAAATCGTTGCAACTAACCACTCGCTGGGCAAAAAGATGTAAAGACGCATTGCAATCGAAAGACCAATCTTTGTTTGGAATAGTACAAGGAGGGATGCACCCCAACTTACGAAAAGAAAGTGTAGAACAAATCACCGCATTGGATTTCCCCGGTTATGCCATTGGCGGATTGAGCGTGGGGGAAGAAAAGCATTTAATGAACGATATGACCGAATTGACCGCCGCACTCCTACCCGAACTCAAACCTAGGTATTTAATGGGTGTAGGAACTCCTGAAAATCTTTTAACTTGCAGTTCTATGGGCGTGGATATGTTCGACTGCGTCATGCCGACCCGCAATGCCCGAAACGGAAATTTGTTTGTCTCCGGAGGAAAAATAAATATTAAAAATGCACAACATCAGAAAGACCCGCAACCCATTGACGCAAACTGCTCCTGCTACACCTGCAAAAACTATTCTCGAGCCTACCTGCGGCATCTTATAATGGCTGGGGAAATTCTGGCTATGCATCTACTCACGATACACAATTCACACTTCTATCAAAATTGGATGAAGAAAATCCGTAACGCCATTGAAGAAGATATCCCTTTCTCTTTTAGCTGGCAGGAAATAGCCGAATAAATCCTCTTATCTGATTTCTAGGAGTCGCGAATAATTCCGTGAATTTTGAATTCATGGACATCATAACCCGACCGTTTGGATAAAGAAGCCTGTGCAACGGCTTTCAGAATTTCAACTTTTTCTGAATCCATCCATCCCATAAAACGATTGAATATTTTCTCAGGAAAATACAGTGTCAAATTCAACCGGGCTCTTTGATATACAAATTGAGCCCCTGACCCCATGGGATTGCTGCGAAGAGGTTTATATTCCACATGGCCTTGGAGCATATACTCGGCAATCTCCCGCCAATCCTCTCCAATTTTTAACAAGTTTTCTCGAATCAGGGAAAGATACCTCCCTTGTTCCGGAAGCTCATAAGTGTAACTTTTCATTAAAGACTTTCTAAATTATTAAGATGAAATCAATTTTGCTCGCAAAGCCAGAAAAAGAGGAATCTCTTTTCTCGAACGGTTTTCCGCTTTTGCTCTTTTCCCAGGCTGACTCTTCTTATTAGAGATCCATTCTTCGAGTCCATCCAAAGCAAAACCCGCTTCAGACAAGGCTGTAACATAGCTTTGAAGGGGTCGATGATATGTAAGAGTAAAGGAATTTTTATCTGCAAAAGGAGGGGTGAGGATAGGAACATTGGTTTCGCTCAAGTAATGGTCCACCCTTCTATACTCTAATTTTTTCTCATCGTCCCACCCCCAATGAGTCTGTCGCGGAATACGAAAACAGGGATGCGTCATAACCACAACAAAATAACCTTGTGATTTTAATCCAATCGCAGCGTTTTCAAATAGGGCATTTATATCTTCAATATTTTGTATTGCCATTAAACAGGCCATTCCATCAAACCGATCTTTGATAAAATTTTCAGAGTTTGCCACATCACCAACACGAAAACGCATTGAGGAACTCGACCTGGACTTAGCATGATTAATGAGTTCTGCGGAAGAATCGAGCCCTTCTACATGTATTCCTTTTTTGGATAAAAACCGGGAGAACACCCCCTGCCCACACGCCAGATCAAGAATCCTGTCTCCCTTTTTAGGGTTCAGCATATTAAATACGCCGGGCATAATAATATCTTTGTGAAAATCTGTGCCCTGCGAACCCACTAACGAATCATACCACCGTGATGCCTGATCCCATAAGGTGACTGGCTTCTTCGAAGGTGGTTTAGAAGGTCTGGAAGGTCCAGAAGGTCTCCTGCTTTTTTTTATTTCCGTTTTTCTTTTCAAAATATTTTCATCATTAAAGATTTAATCATCTTAATTTCTTCTGCCTTAAACTGGATAGCTCTTGAGCAATCAAACTGGCAAGAACAGAAATAATCATTTATAATTTTAATAGTTTGTTAAAAAATATTCTCTTCGTTTTTTAAACTCAACCCCTTGGCTTATCACTCCCATGCAAAAATTTAAATCGCCAACGATAACTGAAATTAGATTCCTTCTCACACTTCTGTTTTTATTCACCAGTGCATGTGGAACATTGGATCCTTTTAAACAGAGCCAGAAAGAACTAGACATAAAAATTAAAGCTTTCAATTTTGAATTCGAAAGCAAAGCCTTGGAACGGAGCGCCCGATTTGTCCACCCAGATCACTTAAAAGAATTCCAAAAAAATTCCTTGAACATAAGAAAAAGAGTTTCGATTTTAGAAGCTTCCACTCTGGATTTAAAATTTCTGAAGGGTGACAAACCAGCTCCCTCCACTTCCTCGATCTTTGAAGCTGATTTTGACAAAGTTGAATTAACGGTACGTTACCAACTCTCTATCCTACCCAGCACAAAAGTAAAAACTATTTTTGTGACACAAGAATGGGTGATGTTAAATGATTCCTGGTATGTGATTCCTGATCTAGACCCATTTTTAAATTAAAGCAACACCTCGACTGCATCGTTTAAAGAAATAGTAGTGGGTGTCACCTTACAATTCATCCCATAAAGCTCTACACCTTCTTTCTCAGCTCGGCGCAACCATTTACCAAAATCAGGGTCAATGGCATCGTTACAAGTGATGGATTGGGTATCTGATCTCTGAGAAATAAATAGTACTGCGGTACGATAACCTTTTTCACATAACTCTATCAATTCCTTAACGTGTTTAATACCTCGCTTTGTTGGAGCATCTGGAAACTTCCCAATTCCGTCTTCCACCAAGCTGACGGATTTAACTTCGACATAAGCTGCGTTCCGGGGGAAACCGAGACGGAAATCGAATCTACTATTACCCGCTTTGACTTCACTGGCAAAACTTGAGTACCCATTAAGAAAGGGAAGAGATTGTTCCATTAATGCATTGGATACCAGAGAATTTGCGAACGCTGGAAATGCAGACACCCAAATTGAACCGTGCCGAACCAAAACAAGAGTGTAATCTGTTTTACGTTTTTCACTGGGTTGATGAACCAGCATGACTTTTCGGTTCGCAAGCAGCAATCCTGGCAACCGACCCGGATCAGGTACGTGAGCCAGCGTTTCTTTGCCATTAATCTCAACCCGCGCAAGATATCGATTTGGCCTTTCTAAAAATACACCTTCTACGATTTTTTCGCCAAACTTCATTGATTGAATTCCCTAAAGAGAATAGAGCGCAGGTATGGAGGAACTAACAATGAATAGATCGTTTAATGATGATCGCTTTCTTTTCCCGCGTCCAGGTTGACGGTTTTTTCCAAGTGCAACAGCGATTCAACAGAGGGAGACACTCGGTCTATGAAAGGTTTCGGGTACAACCCGATCAACAAAATCAAAATGCAGGCTGGGAGAAGAAGTTTGAATTCACCTGAGTTAATATCCGAAATATCTTCAGAGTTTGGTTTTTCCTGCATGGTTCCCTGAAACATATAAAGCATATATATTGAAGCAAACACAATAGACAGTCCACCCATCAGCACCAGAATGCCAGACAGTCCTGCCAGCAAATGCGAAGTCCAAACGCCCACTAATATCAGAAATTCGCCCACGAATCCGTTCAGGCCGGGCAACCCTAATGCCGCTAACATCACAAGCATGAAAGTCCCATAGAGAACGGGCATGGTTTTACTGAGTCCACGTAATTCACCAAGGTTACGCGTTCCCATTCTAATCTCAATAATTCCTACAATAATGAACAAGGCTGAAGCTATGATTCCATGATTGACCATTTGCAAAACGCTGCCCTCAATGCCCTCTCCATTCCGAGCAAAGATTCCCAAAACTATAAACCCGAGATGACTGATACTGGAATAGGCTACAAGTGCTTTTATATCTTTTTGCGCAATGGCAATCCAAGCCCCATAAACCATTCCCGATGCGGCCATGATTCCAATAACCAAAGCCATCGACTCGACAGCTTCTGGAAAAAGTGGGAGACAAAAACGTAAAAAACCATAAGCCCCGGTTTTAGACATGGCCCCGGTTAACAGGATCAATGCGGGAATAGGACATGCCACGTAGGCATGAGGTAACCAACTATGAAGCGGAAAGACGGGAACTTTGATCGCAAATGCCACGAAAAAGAACAGGAACATCCAAATCTGCATAGACGGGTCAATATGAGTTTGAGAAAGAACTTGCAGATCAAAGGTGACTTCATGGGTAGCACCATAATGCACCATCGTGAGAGATAAAATGGCCACCAGCATCAACAAGCTACCCACCAATGTATAAATCACAAACTTCATGGTGGCATAAACGCGACGCCCTTCACCCCAGATACCTATAATAAAATAGGTCGGCACCAGCATTAACTCCCAGAAGACATAAAACAGGATGGTATCCAAAGCGAGGAAAACCCCCAGTGTTCCTGCCTCCAAGGCCAGCATAAGGGCAATGAAATTTCTAAGATCCTTTTCCTGCTTCATCGACAGGATTATGGATATAACACCCAAAAATGCTGTCAACACTACCATCCACAAACTAATCCCGTCCACACCCACCATATAATTAATATGAAGAGCAGGAACCCAATGCAAAGTCTGTACAAACTGCATTCCCGGATTATTCGCGTCAAAAGAAAACAGTGCCCACAGGGAAACCAGCAAAGTGGCCGAAGCAGCACCAACACTCATCGTCTTAATCAGGCCGGTATTATCCCTGGCGACGAAGATCAGTGACAGTGCGGTAAGAAGAGGAATAAAAATGATTAGGGATAACATTATTTATCTACAAGAAAACTACAAATAATAAAATAATCACCAATCCGGCAACCATGTTCAGCGCATAGGTACGTACCCTGCCGGTTTGCCAGAAACTGATTCCACGACTCACTTCTTTGACCTGAAAACCTACCTGATCAACGGCAAAGTCGATACCTTGTTTCTCAGCCTTTTCTTCCAAAAACGCCCCAATTGCTTTGGTGGGCTTAACGATTAAAAAATCATAAATTTCATCGATATAGTATTTGTGGAACAACAAATCGTACAAAGGGGCAAATGCTTCCTTTATCAGTTCTATACGATCTTTACTCACCTGATACATCAAGGCAGCAGTCGCTATGCCACCGATACCAGCAACGAGAGCAATCGTTTCTAAAGCGCCATCGTGGAAGTGATGCACCTCACGCCCAAAGACGGGGGCAAGAAACGCATCGACCAGAGGACTTAGAAATCCTCCACCCAATGCAAGAACCGCTAAAATTATTAGAGGTATAGCCATCATTGCAGGCGATTCGTGGGGATGCGCATCAGGACTTCTCGACTCCCCACTAAAGGTAGAGAAATAAACTCGGAAGATGTAAAAAGCCGTCATTCCGGCCGTGATGAGTGCAATGGCCCAAAAAATAAAATTCCCCATCTCCGCATGATAAGAACTGAGGATAATAGCTTCCTTACTAAAATAGCCACTTGTGAGAGGGAACCCGGCCAGGGCCAGAGCACCGATCAAAAAGGTAGCGTGGGTCAAAGGCATAACCTTCCTAAGACCGCCCATTTTCCGGATGTCCTGTTCACCATCCAATGCATGTATAACGCTTCCCGCCGAAAGAAATAACAATGCCTTGAAAAATGCATGGGTCATTAAATGAAACATTCCCAAACTGTACACTCCAACTCCCATAGCTAAAAACATATAGCCGAGCTGGCTCATGGTCGAATAGGCAATCACCCGTTTGATATCGTACTGAAACATTCCTATGGTGCCCGCAAACGCAGCTGTCAAAACTCCAACGGTAGCGATGAAATACATAGTGAAAGGAGCCAGTTCGTAAAGAACATGACACCGAGCAATGAGATAAACGCCAGCAGTAACCATCGTCGCAGCATGAATTAATGCGCTGACGGGAGTAGGCCCTTCCATTGCATCGGGCAACCAGGTATGCAAAGGAAGCTGTGCCGATTTGGCAAAAGCCCCAACAAGAAGCAATAAAGTAATTAAAAGAATTTGATCGTCATTAGGGCGAAACATTCCGGGGGCCGCAGCAAATACCTCGATAAAACTAACAGTCCCGAAAGATTCAAAAATCACAAAGGCCGCGATTACCATGCCGACATCGCCAATCACATTCATCACAAAAGCTTTTCGAGCCGCCAACACCGCGCTGGTTTTTTCTTTGTAAAATCCTATCAACAGATAAGAAGCCAGTCCCACCAGAGCCCACCCTACGATAAGGAAAAAGAAATCAGCCGCTGCGACTAAAACCAGCATCGAGAATATGAATAAATTTAAATATGAAAAGAATCGGGAATACTCAGGATCATCATTCATATAACCAATAGAATAAACATGGATCACAAACCCGACACCCGTCACAATGAGGAACATGAAAACGGATAGGGGATCTACCAGAATAGCAAGGTCCAACTTAAAGTTTGCCGCCGATATCCATTGATATAGAACTTGCACCTTGCCAACCCGCTCCTCGGCAGGTAGAAAAAGCAAATCACTCAATGCAACCAGCGAAGTCAGGAATGACGCGCCTACTGTGCCGCAGCCGATCAGACCGACAAGGGCTTTTGAGATTTTCCCCCCATACCAACTGAGAAAAATAAATCCCGCCAGGGGAAACAATAAAATGAGCCAACTGCTTGCGAACAAAGTTTACCCTTTCAATGCATTAATATGATCCACATCCATTTCATGTCGGGTGCGAAAAATTGTAAGAATGATAGCCAACCCTACCACCACTTCGGCGGCTGCAACCGTCATAATGAACAAGGCGAAAATCTGTCCATCTAGAGAATTTAAAAAATTGGAATACGAGATGAGAAGAAAGTTTACAGAGTTCAACATCAACTCTACGGACATAAACATGATCAATGGATTTTTACGGATTAAAAAACCACATGCCCCAATACAAAAAACGGATGAACTCACAAGCAAAACAAATTCCTGACCCATATTTATCGCCTTCTCAAAGGAGCAAATGAAAATTTTGCCAAACAAATAACACCCACTGCAGCTACCAATAATAATGCTGAAGCTAATTCAAAGGCCACCAAATGCTTGGAAAATAGTTCCAAACCAATTGCCTTTGCTGTACCAAAAATTACAGGGTCAACATTTCCCATAACCTGTTTGGTTGGACCCACGGTGGCTGACAAATACAATTCACCCAGCAGAGTAAAAATGAATGTAAGCGCTATAGAGCGCTCAAAAGTAAACTCTTGAAGTTCCTTTTTCCCTCCCAGCAACGCAATAATAAACAAAAACAAAATCATTACCGCTCCGGCATAAACGATAATCTGTACCACGGCCAAGAACTCCGCATTATAAAGAAGGAATAGCAACGCGAGGCAGATCATGTGACCAATCAGATACAGCGCGGAATAAATAGGGGAAGAACATAAAATGACCCCAAGACTCGCAAGTACCGCCGTTATCCCGATGGAAAAAATGACGGTGTCGCGGGTGAATTCAAATATCGTTGCTAAATCAAACACACAAACACTCCCAATAGACGTCTTTGATCATGCGAGACGTTGCCTTTGAAACAAGATCTGTTTACTTTATTTGTTAATGCGCTCCGTGTTACCTAAAATATTGACTCGGAACTGATTGGGCTCCGGATAAACCAAAAGGTCTTGCTTTTCCATGATGTAATTATCCCGATCATAATCCGCAAGCTCGTAATGCTCACGCAAAACAACGGCATCTACGGGGCAAGCTTCTTCGCAATATCCACAATAGATACAACGCAAAAGATTGATCTCATAAACCTCAGCATAACGTTCGCCCTTGGAAACCGGATTTTCCGGATCATTTTCGGCAGACACAACATGAATGCATCCGACCGGACAATTTATGGAACACAAACTACACCCCACACAGCGTTCCAGCCCCTCTTCATCTCGATTGAGAAAATGGCGACCGCGATAGCGTGTAGGCATCGTGCGCTTGACTTCCGGGTATTGCAAAGTGACAGGTTTCGTCAACATATTACGAAACGTGACACCCATTCCAATCAATAAATTTTTAACACCCGCAAAAGTAGCCTGTAACATAGCTTCTCCCGGATTACATCACCTTAATGGTTCCGGTGATTAGAAGATTTAATAAACACAAAGGCAGCAAAACTTTCCAACCAAACGTCATCAACCTGTCATAACGAATTCTTGGAAATGTTGAACGCAACCAAATAAAAACACATAAAAGGAAAACCACTTTGCCGGCAAATGCAATGATCGGCCAAACTGGAACTCCATAAGCATTCCATCCACCTAAAAACAATAAAGTAACCAGAGCACTCATGGTCACCATATTGATGTATTCCCCCATAAAGAACATGGCAAATTTCATCCCTGTATATTCCGTATGGAATCCGGCGACCAGTTCCTGCTCCGCTTCCGGCAAGTCAAAAGGAGCGCGATTGGTCTCCGCCACCCCTGCAATGAAAAACAACAGAAACGCCAGGGGTTGAATAAGAATGAACGGCACGCCCTCCTGGGCAGTAACCATATCTACCAAGCTTAACGAACCCGTGAGGATTATGACACTCAAAGCTGAAAGCCCGAGTGTCAATTCATAGCTGATCATTTGCGCGGACGAGCGCAAACCACCCATCAGCGAATACTTGTTATTGGAAGACAATCCTGCTAACACCATTCCGTAGATACCCATTCCCGAAATAGCAAAAACAAATAAGATGCCGCTAGTAACATTGGCTCCCCACAATTCAATTTTCTGACCGAACACTTCAAACGGCGCGCCAAAAGGAATCACCGCGAATGCAACAATCGCCGTGAACACAACCACCGCAGGAGCCAGATGAAACAAAAACTTATCGGCTGAAGATTGAATGATCGACTCTTTAAAAAGCAGTTTGATCGTATCTGCCATAGGCTGACCGAACCCAAACGGACCCACGCGATTAGGACCCAGCCGCACCTGAAAACGACCCATCAAACGTCGCTCCAACCAAACCAAGGCAGGCACGACAGACATAATGCCCACCGCTATCACCACAGCCTTGACACTCCCAACAATCAACGGAACATTATCCGTTAAAGATTGAACGACAAAGTCCCACAGCTCATTTAAAAATTCAGTGATCCAATCCAAACTATCGCTCTCCAACAAAAAACATCAAACTTTTTTAATATCCAACCAGACAGGACGACCATCCAGATTTACCAAGCCATTAACACCCTGCTCATCAGAAATTTTTGGCACTATCACTCCGCCAGCCGCACAACGGTTATCCACCGTTACTTCGGCTTCTATTTCTGTTCCGTTTGCAGAGAGGCGAACTCTGTCACCCTTACCTACACCCAAATTTCTTGCATCGGATTCATGAAGAAAAACAGAGGACGGTTTGAAGTGGTGAGCCAGCATGGAAGAAGCATCCAAAACCTTATCGTGCGAAAACAAGTATGTAGCAACACGCAATCTCAACTTACCATTGCTGCTCGTGCCGTCTTCGGCATTTCCAAGAGACGTTTCTTCGCTCGACACCTGCTCACGATTGCATCCCAACTTACCCACCAATCTGCTCTTGATCTCCTGATAACCGGGCACCTTTTCAGAAATTTCATCCAACACTTTCGCCATTCGCGAATAATTGGTTTCATCCCCCAGCTTTTTCAGCATCGCATTAATGAGTTTCCAATCTGCGATATGATTGGTTTCCAATGCGCTTCTTCTGGACTGCACTCTACCGCCGATATTGGTGGTGGTGCCTTCATCAAAACCCGGTCCATTGGAAGGTAAAACGATTTTTGCAAGCTGGGTTGTTTCGGTCTCCAGCATGTCGTGTACCACTAACAGGTCAAGATTTTTTAGTGCTTCAACAACTTCCGCTCCTCCTGGAAAATCCACAGCCGGATTCGAACGATGGACCCACAAGGCTTTCAATTCACCGCTTTTAGCTTTTGCTAACATTTCCAAAGCAGACAGGCCAGGTTTCGTCGGCGCATTTTCACCCCACAACTCCTTCACTTTTTCTTCGTCTGAAACCGAAACACCACCCGGATAAAAATTGGGAACAAGCCCCATGTCGATAGCACCAATTGCATTTGTAGCGGGTGCGGCTGGGATGGCGCCACATTCTACTGTTGGAATTTTTGCAATTATTTTAAGCAGACGTTTGACCCGAAGTGCCGTATCGCCTGAAAGCGCAGCCGGATTATAAACCACGCAGGTTTTCATGCCGGATCGCACGGCTTCCACCAACGACTTCAATTCATCTGCCGGAATTCCTGTTTGATCCAGTGCCGAAGAAAAGTCAATGGACTCTCCCAATTCACGCGCCAACCCTTCAGCAAGCGCATCCACTGCGGAAGCTTCTGTACCAATTTTGTATTTCACATGCAGGTCTGCATACTTATCCAATGCAGTCGCCTGATCATTTAGAGAAATAAGTTTTGTTCCGCAATTAGTAACTGCTTTCTTGATTCTAAGATCCAGAATCGGCAACTCTTCGGTCGGATCACTGGCAATCAATAGAACAATATTCGAACTTTCGATCTGCTCGATATCATAATGGTCAATCGGTAATCCCGGAGTATCCTGATATGTTTTGTGGTCGATGTTATTCGTTCCCAATAACCGGAACAACTTTTGGTAAAGATAGTTCTCTTCATTGGTTGCATAAGGCGAACCTATGAACCCGATACTCTCAGGACCATGCTCATCGACTATTTTCTTGAATGCCTCTATCACTCTTTCGGCTGCTTGTTCTGTGGGCGCATCCATCGGAAAATTTGGGAAAGAAGTAGGCTTGGTTGTTCCAACACTATTTTCGCGGGCTGCTGTCACTCGATTTTTGCTTCCCACAAAATGGTGACCCCATCGCCCTTTATCACAGATCCAACCATCGTCTACCGCATCATTGGGGCGCGCTTCAATACGCATGAACTCATTCAATCGAGTCGCCAAAGTGATATTGCAATTACAACCACAATGCGCACACAAAGTATCCTGATTGGTCAAGTCCCAGGTACGCGCTTTAAAACGAAAATCCGTATTGGTTAAAGCACCCACTGGGCAAATATCTATCACGTTACCTGAAAATCGTGTGTCGTAAGGCTCGTTATTGAAAGTGTTGACCTCGTTATGAAATCCACGGTTCAGCATTACCAGTCCCTGCCCCTGCTCAATTCTTTCACTGTAAGCAGTGCAACGCTGACAGGCGATACAACGTTCCCGGTCAATCGTAATCACAGGACTAAGAGGCGTAGCCTTGACATTATTCGCACGGTGAAATTCCATGCGTGTATCAGGCGGTCCATACTTGAAAGTATTATCCTGAAGCGGACATTCGCCGCCCTTATCGCATACCGGGCAGTCGAGAGGGTGATTGAGAAGGGTAAACTCCAGAACCCCCTTCTGCGCTTTTTCAACTTTATCTCCCAAAGTATTTACAACCATATCGGGAGCCACATCCATAGTGCAGGCAGTCATCAGTTTTGGCATTTTTTCCACCTCAACCAGACACATACGACAACAGCCTAACGGACCGATTTTTTCGTGATAACAGAAAACAGGAATATCCACATCTACCTGTTTGGCTGCATCTACCACTTTCGTTCCTTTTGGAACAGTGACCGATTTTCCGTCAATCGTTAAAGTAACTTCAGACATAATGTCCTCAATAATTTCCAGTTCCCGATATCAACTGGCTGTGCCAGCAGGAACATTTTTAAAATATTCTTCATAATCCGAGCGAAAATGCTTGATGCTGCTCACAACCGGAGCCACACAAGCATCGGCAAGCGGACAAAAAGTTTTAAACGCCATATTGCCGCAAATATCTTCCAGCTTGTCTATGTATTCCAGTTGCCCCTTGTTCTGCATGATGCGCTCTACAATCTGATAGAGCCAGCGCGTTCCTTCGCGGCAAGGTGTACATTTCCCACAAGACTCATGCATATAAAAACTAATCAGGCGCAAAGTAGTCTCAACAATATTGACACTGTCATCGATAACGATCAACGCGCCCGAGCCCAACATGGTTCCCGCTGCTGCTAAAGATTCGTAGTCGTAGGGAGTATCCACTTTATCCGCAGGTAACATGGGAACAGAAGAGCCACCGGGAATGAAAGCTTTAAGCTTATTATCGTTTTGAATTCCACCCGCCAAATTGTAAATGAGCTCGCTCGTCGGTGTTCCCAATTCAATTTCATAGTTACCAGGTTTTTTCACATGCCCAGAAACACTCACCAGTTTGGTGCCTTTGCTTTTCTCGGTTCCCAAAGCCGCATATTTTTCTGCGCCTTCATTAACGATATAAGGAACCACGCAAAGAGTTTCAACATTGTTGATGACAGTAGGTTTCGAGTACAAACCTTCAACGGCAGGAAAAGGCGGTTTCATTCTCGGTTCACCACGACCGCCCTCAAGAGAATTGAGCAATGCAGATTCTTCACCACATATATAAGCCCCGGCACCTAAATGCGTATGCATTTCCAAATCAAATCCCGAACCTAATATATTTTTCCCGAGATACCCTTTTGCGCGGGCTTCGTCTAGCGCTTTATCCATAATGAAACTCAGATCGTGAAACTCACCCCGCATATAGATATAACCCGTTTCAATTCGACAGGCATACGAACATAAAATCATCCCCTCAATTAAGAGATGAGGATTTTTAAGCAACAACTCGCGATCCTTACAGGTTCCCGGTTCTGACTCATCCGCATTGCAGCAGAGATAACGAGGAAAAACATCTTTGGCGAGAAAACTCCATTTCAATCCTGTCGGAAACCCAGCTCCACCGCGCCCCCTCAATCCCGAAGCTTTGACCGCCTCTATAATTTCCTCAGGCTTTTGAGCAAACGCTTTTTTCAAAGACTGATATCCACCAAGTTCTTCATACACCTTCATCGTATGAAGCCCTTCTTTGTTAATATCTTTAAATAAAATCTGAGTCATAAATCAATCCAATGAGTCGATGATCTGATCGATGCGCTGTTCAGTCAGGTTTCCATAATAAGTATCATTGACCCGCATCATCGGCGCTTCCGTGCAAGCGGCCAAACACTCTTCACGATGCAGGGTGAACTTTTCATCCGAGGTGGTTCCCCCCACCTTGATATTCAGTTTTTGGGCCGTGTGCTCAAGCAGCTTGTCACATCCGTTCAACTGACAACTGATATTAATACAGAAAAGGATCATGTACTTGCCCACCTTCTCCGTCTGATACATCGTATAAAAAGACATAACCGACTGAACATAAGCCGGCGAGACATCCAGCCTTTCACTGATGGCCACCATAGCTCCCGGACTCACAACCTGATCTGCACGCTGAACCAAAGTCAAAAGCGGCAACAAAGCAGAAGTTTTAACCGGATACTTCGCCAGAATGCGGCTGATCTCTTTTTCCTGATCTTCTGTAAATTTATAATCTGTCATAGATTCAAAACCTTAAAAACAAACTCGAAAAAAACCGACTTTATTTATCCCCCTCATCCTAACCTTCTCCCTCCAGGAAAGAAGGATTGGTATAGTTACGAAAGCTATAGTCTCAATAACATACTCATCAGCTTGACGAGCTTCGACCTATTGCGTCCCGCGCTAGCAGTTAGCGGTCGACCTCACCCATTACGATATCGATACTTCCAATAATTCCTACCACATCTGCGATATAGCAACCTTCCATCATCTTGCACATACCCGGGATCGCCATAAACGAAGGCGCGCGGAGTTTCACGCGTGCTGGAACATTGGTGCCATCGCTGACAATGTAAAATCCGACTTCGCCTCTTGCGCCTTCAATCGGCACATAGGTTTCACCTACAGGCACGCTGATTCCTTCCGACACCAGTTTGAAATGATGGATCAAAGCTTCCATACTGGTGTGCAGCGTTTCAC
>JACKQG010000895.1_pt1 | contig 41972 bp, 38 predicted proteins | sample 8237621 | NCBI WGS metagenome assembly JACKQG01 (sample SAMN15677084, study PRJNA649215) | marine metagenome | biome: marine; feature: Black Sea; material: saline water; isolation source: suspended particulate matter (SPM) from the Black Sea western gyre | collected 2013-06-09/2013-06-10 | depth... | reverse complement strand
ACAACCGGATAAGATCGTGGTTCGCTTCGCTCTCACGGATCTATCCTTATTCGTTCGGTTTTTTAAGAACCTCAAGCAAAAGATCTATCTCCTTGTCTTGCGACATCAAAGCATTGACAACCACGTCTGCAAAAAATGTAATGATTCCCTCACGTGAACAACAGGCGCTAATCCGGCTCTTGTAACACTTTTGCGTACATACCTCGCTGAAATAGGTGGAAAGAAAAGAGGCTGCCTCCTCGCGAAAGCCGAGATAGCCGGCAACATCGGATTCGAGCTGTTGTCTTTGCTTTGAGGAAAAGGTAGAAAGATGGCGCCGAACTATGTAAAGCGCATCTGACTGCTCTTTGTGATAAGCATTCATATACAAAAGGTTTAATCAGAGTTATGCCCGCAACAACTACCGGGCTCAGCGCAACCGGCATGGTCAGGGCTTGATCCGCAACAGGAAGTGTCGCCATGTCCGGGCACCGTGCTTTGGGAAACCCCGGATATAGATGAGTGTGCGGAAAGTAGTTTGGTAAGGTTGCGGCCGCCACACGACTGACACTGCGGCTGATCATCCGAACCAACAATAAGTACTTCGCTTTGTTTTCCACAATCCGAGCATAGATAATCAAAAAGTGGCATAAATATTCTCCTTTTGTTTTTTAACCATTTTCTCCTCCAAGGTATTTCTTGGTCGCCTTCCTTGAACTTGAATCCCGCTTTTAGCGGGAAACATTTTTCAAAGGTCTCATAGCGCATGGCTCCCGGAGCATCTATTCGTGATTTTCTCGGCATGTAACCCGAATAACATATTGCACATCATGAATTAAGTTGAACCGCAATAGCGAGCGCATTCCCCGAAGCTTGCTGCAGGGTTCTTCAATTATTTTTGATATCATACCTATATCCACACCTCATCACAAGCAGAATATTGAAGAAACCCTTAAGGTAAGTCAAATCTATCTTTCTAATAAAATAGGTATATCGCAAAGTTATTTATCAGCCGTCTTAAAAGGAAAAAGAGGTGCATCCGCTGAATTAATCGCGGGCCTTTATATCCACTATAGGGAATATCTTTCTTGGTTACTAACAGGCGAGGGTGGAATAACCGGGAAGGTGAAAAGCAAGGAGGTGGGAGTTTCTGAAGATATACCTTTATATAATAAGGTAGGTGATGAGGATCCTGAAATTGCAGAATTATTAGAAGGTGCCAGAAAGGTATTAAAAAGCGGCAACCAGATTGCTTATGATGCCCTGGAGCGCAATATTAGATATTTTGCCCACGCGATCGATATGGAAAAGCGGCTAAAAAAAATGGAGTCCCGCCTGGAGTCTTTTGAAAAACGTTTAAAGAAAAAGGAGGAGTGCCCCAAAAGAAAAATTGCTGTCGGCGAAAAATGACCATAGATAATGTGATTTACGTGAGGTTTAAAACTTCAACCTAAAAACCGCTCACTTTTAGTTTTTTCTTAAAAAAACCGGTTCCGGCTTAAATTTCTTGCTTTTTAAAACTAATTATGTTTAATGCCATGAAATAACAAGAAAAAAGACACAGTTCCGGCTTAAAATTTTGGTTCCGGCTCAGGTTCCGGCCCAGAGGCCCCAAGCCGGAACCAAGTTTTTACTGAAAAACCATATTTCTGAGGATTATTATGAAAAAAATAATTTTATTTAGTGTTGTTGTTTTTCTATTATGCGTAGGATGTGGCCATCACTACACACATCCAACCAAATCTAAGGTGGAAATTGATAGGGATTATTTAGAATGTGAATATGAAGCTGAGTTGGCAATAGTAGCCATTCCTTTATCCAGCGATGGTATTAGTAGTGGAATCCAAAAAGGTTATCATAAAGCAAGGTTAATAAAAAAATGTATGAAATTAAAAGGATATTAAGAAAAATATTATGAAAAGGATACTGATAATATTAACAGTATATCTCTTTAACCTCACCGCCTGCGCTACTTTCCCGCCGCCTGAAATATCAAACGGCCGCTATATTAACCATAAATATGCTTTTGATATAGAAATCCCTGAAGGTTGGTATCAGACCGAAAAAATTCCTGTATGGATTAAAGATATATTAGATGAAGAAAAAAGATCAACCATACGTATAATGTTTTTTAATAATGATACTAATGGATTGATTTGCGTAACGAGTTATAAAACTATCTGGTCGTTTGATTTAATTAGTTACGCGTATGAAGGGGTGAAAAAAAATCTTCAGAAAATACTTGAAAAGAAAGAGAAAAAATTTAGTAAAGATCATTATGTGAAAAATTATTCTTATAAGATTTATAGTATTGAGAATTGGACTGAAGAGCTTTCCTATGAAACAGAATTTAATAAAATAGAGATGATGAGTAATTATATAATGTATGGATGTGATTCAGATGATACTTGTATTGCCGGAATAGAATTAATCACAGATATAAAAACGTTTGATGAAAATCTTGATGTATTTAATAAAGTAATAAACTCGTTCCAAAAGCGGGAAATAGTAGAATTCAAATTTCTTAGATAGTCTGCAAAAATCCACTCAAAACACCCGAAAAACCGTCAAATATCTCATCATTAAATACCCGTCGCAAACAGATCCACCCACCACACATAAGTCCCCGAATAGTCGCACAAAAGTATCATATAAGTCCCATCAAATCCCCCAACCACAAATATCTTAACTTACCTGCCCCCTTTCACAGAAACTCTTTATTTAGCAATTATAATCCTATCTTGTATAGAATCTTCTTTATCAATTATAAGATAATGGGAGGTTATTAACCCGGCAAAATAATACCCGAATTTTGACATGTCGGACTTGATCCGGCATCTATCGTATTTCCTTGGATTCCGGCTTTCGCCGGAATGACGGCTCTGGGGTATTTAATTGTCGGAGTAATATTATGGGGTGCGGGTGATATTAAAAGGAAGCTGGGACTGAGGCTAACATACATACTCTTAAAATAAAAAAGCTCGGTCAGTATTTGACCGAGCTTGATTTTTTTGGCTCCCCAGCACGGACTCGAACCGCGGACCCGATGGTTAACAGCCATCTGCTCTGCCAACTGAGCTACTGGGGATTAGTTATGCTAAATATATTTCCAGTAGTTAATGCCCTCTGCCAATTGAGCGGCAGCAAAATCCCGCTTTGGCGGGGCTGAGCTACTGGGGATTAAAGAAGATTTTAGTTAGTAAAGAGTCGAATTAAAGTCAAGAAAAATCGTCTTTAAAAAATTTACGGTTCAAGCATTTTTACCTTTAATGACAGCTCATCAAGCTGGCCTTTGCCGGCTTCGGAAGGTGCGTTTGTTAAAAGACATGCAGCCTTTTGCGTCTTTGGAAACGGTATAACATCCCGGATAGAGGGTTGCCCGCATAAAATCATAACCAGTCTGTCAAAACCAAAAGCAATCCCTCCATGTGGCGGCGCGCCGGTATCGAGGGCTGAAAGCAAAAATCCGAATTTTTCCTCATAGGTTTTTCGATCCATGCCCAGGGCTTCAAATACCTTCTCCTGCATATCCCTTTGATGCATACGGATGCTTCCCCCTCCAATCTCGCAGCCGTTTAGAACAAGATCGTAAGCGCGCGATTTAACAGCAAGAGGGTCTGTGCTCAGCAATTCATAATCCTCTTCAAATGGGGCTGTAAATGGATGGTGCAGAGCCTGATATCTTTTTTCTGTTTCATCATATTCCAGCAAGGGGAAATGGGTAACCCACATAAACCTGAATTCCTTTTCATTTGCCAAACCAAGCCTCTTCCCCAGATGGTTTCGTAACTGCCCAAGAGCTTCATTTGTTATCTGCGGCATATCAGCAACAAAAAATATCAAATCGCCGGGTTCAATTGCCAGACGCTGAGCCAGCTTTTCTTTTTCTTTGTCAGTAAAAAATTTTGCTATCGGAGACTGCCACTTATCTTCTCTGATCTTTATCCAGGCCAGTCCTTTAGCCCTGTAAATGGCGACGAGTTCAGCAAGATCGTCGATCTCCTTTCGTGAAAAATCAACGCAACCCTTTGCATTCAAAGCCTTAACTATTCCCCCTTTTTCCACAACGCTTGAAAAGACTTTAAAGCCTGAATCTTTTACAATGTCTGAGATATCTTTTAACTTGAGATCGAACCTGGTATCCGGTTTATCGAGACCGAAACGGGAAACCGCATCTGCATATGTAATACGGGGGAATGGAATTTCAATCTCCATTTCAAGGACATCTTGAAAAAGATTCTTTATCATACCTTCAGAGATGCCCATAATATCATCTTCACCAACAAAGGACATCTCGAAATCTATCTGTGTGAATTCAGGCTGACGGTCGGCCCTGAGATCCTCATCCCTGAAGCACCGGACAACCTGATAATAACGGTCAAACCCTGATATCATCAAAAGCTGCTTAAATATCTGAGGTGATTGAGGCAGGGCATAAAACTGCCCGGGATTTACCCTGCTGGGGACAAGATAATCCCTTGCCCCTTCTGGTGTGCTGCGCGTTAAAAAAGGGGTTTCAATTTCAAGAAAACCGTTCGCATTCAAATACCGGCGCACCGAGGCGGAAGCCTTGTGCCTTAAAATAATATTTTTTTGCAACCGGGGACGTCGCAGATCAAGATGACGGTATTTCAGACGGATACTTTCCGAAACATCAATCTGTTCCTCGATTAAAAAGGGAGGTGTTTTGGCTGTGTTTAATATTTTCAGCTCAACAACCGTAATTTCAACTTCGCCGGTCCGTAAACCCGGATTGACCATACCTTCCGGTCTTTTGTCAACAACTCCACGGACGCCTATGACATATTCACTCCTGATAGCGTGAGCCTTTTCATGCACCTTTTTATCTTTTACAGGATTAAAGACAACCTGTGTAATGCCTTCTCTGTCCCGCAAATCTATAAAAATAACCCCTCCATGATCTCTCCTGCGCTGCACCCATCCCATAAGCACAACCTCTTTGCCGATGTGTTTGGCATTGAGCTCACCGCAGTTATGGGTGCTTCTCATTTCTCCAAGTAAATCCGTCAATTACTTAACTCCTTTCAAGACCATTCGAAACTTTGAGTCACAGTTTTTCTTTTACCGTTTCTATAATATCATCTATGGGAATCATAACCTGCTCCTTCGTCGTCATATTCCGCAGAATAACCGCTTTTTCTTCAAGCTCTTTTTCCCCGACAATCAGCACATGTTTTGCGCCAAGCCTGTCCGCCCGTTTCATCTGGCTTTTTAAGCTTTTACCGGCAAAGTCAAGCTCGGCAATTATCCCTTCAAGACCAAAAGCGCAGGACCAGTCAAAAGCCATCGACATGCTCTTTTCACCCAGGGCTGCTATAAATATGTCCGGATTTTGCGCGAAATCTTTAGCTTTAAGATCGGTTATCTCAACAAACCTGTCCAAGCCTATTGCAAAGCCTGCTGCGGGCTGATCAGGCCCGCCAAGGGCCTTGACAAGGCTATTATACCTGCCGCCTCCTGCAACGGCATTTTGCGCCCCTAACAACCCTGTCTGTATCTCAAAGGTTGTTCGGGTATAATAGTCAAGCCCTCTTACCAGACGCTTGTCAACCACAAACGAAATCTTAAATTTTTCAAGGGCATTTTTTACAGCCTCAAAATGTCTGCTGCATTCAGAGCATAGATGGTCAAGTATGGAAGGAGCGTCCGCCATAGCCGAACAACATGAAGGGACCTTGCAATCAAGCACCCTTAAAGGATTCCGATTACTTCTTCTTCTGCAATCCGAGCAAAGTTCTTCTTTTGCCGCAGATAAAAACACGGAAAGAGCCTTTTTGAACTCAGGACGGCATATTCGGCAGCCCAATGAATTTATATGTACTTTAAGTTCAGTTGCCGACAGTTTTTTAAAAAATACCGAAAGAAGAAAGATAAGCTGCGCATCAATAAAAGGTGAATCAATCCCGAACACCTCGGCATTAATCTGGTAAAACTGCCTGTACCTTCCTTTTTGAGGTCTTTCCCTGCGAAACATCGGACCAATGGTATAAAATTTTCGGACAGGGTCTTTTGCATATAATTTGTGCTGGATATAAGAGCGCACAACAGATGCGGTTGCTTCCGGTCTGAGGGTAATAAGATCGCCTTTTCTATCGGAAAAGGTATACATCTCCTTTTCCACAATATCGGTATCCTCTCCGATACTTCTTGCAAAAAGCTCGGCATGTTCCAGAATTGGAATACGTATCTCCTTAAAGCCAAAGCTCTCTAAAAGTGAACGTGCCGTCTTTTCTATATGCTGCCAGAGTTCGACCTCTCCCGGCAGAATGTCTTTAAACCCTCTAATTAACTGTATCATGTTTTAGCGCTGATCCTTTTATTATATAATCTTTTATTTTATCTCAGCAATCGTTGCTTAGTCAATACCAATATTTTGCTTAAAATAGGCTTAAGGCAAATTCCTTAAACCTTTCCAGCTCCTTTTCAAGTTCTTGATAGATCTTATCTATGCCTTCTATGTTTTCCGCTTTCCCCATCTTTTCTATCTCAAAAGCAAGTTCGTAAACACGTGTCAGCCCCAGGTTGCCGGATGCCCCTTTCAGACTGTGTGCGGTTTTATCAATGGCTTTAAAATCCTTCTCCTCTATGGCCCGTGAAATTTCGGCTAATTTCTGAGGATAGTCGGCATTAAACAAATCCGCCAGCTCTTTTAAAAATTCCGTATCTCCGTCGGTTACTTCTAATGCATAATCTCTGTCAAATACCGGCTTATCATTCTCTTCCTTCATGCCAAGCTCATCCCTTTTTATTTTTCCGGTTGTCTCCCAGTGCCCTTTCAACTCTCATCAGCAATATTTCCTTTTGGATCGGTTTTTTGATATAGTCTCTGGCTCCCAGTTTAAATCCCCTTAACTCATCTTCAGGATCAGTCCTTGATGTCATAAACATAACAGGTGTTTCAATCCCTTTTTGACCCATCATCTCAAGCAATTTAAAGCCATCCAGGTTGGGCATGTTTATATCAGAGATTATAAGGTCAAATTCTTTTTTGCCGAGATAAAGAAGGGCTTCTATACCGTCTCCCGCAATGGTAACCCCGTAACCGCGGGTTTCAAGCAAACGCTTAATGAGTTTTTGCGTCAGATTGTCATCTTCAACAACAAGAATTGACGGTGGTCTTTCTGTTTTTAATTTTGAAGGAGCAGCTTTAGAAACAGCGGTTTCAGGCTGCGTAATCTTTGCATGGGCTTTTTCCAAAGGCATCTTTTTTAAATTTATCTCTTCCGCCAGCACTTTCTCGTAAATATCTTTTGGAGCAAAAAGATTATTTCTCATTTTTTCCAGTGCATGATCGCTTATCAGATAGTCTCCTCTTTTATGCGCAAAGGCCCTTATTTCGGCAATAGAAAGACCGGCGCGAACCATTTCAGAAATTTCCGGATCAAAGGAGAGAACTTCGTAGAGCCCTTCGCGTCCATAATAGCCTGTGTTATTACATTTTGGACAACCCACAGGATGTGTGCGACCATAGATGGAATATCGTCTGTAAACAGCGACAGCATTTCCACTTCTTCCTGTGAAATCGGCACTACTTTCTTGCAATCTCGGCAGAGTTTCTTTAACAATGCCTGGGCCACAACAACAAGGATGGTATCCGCCATTATCCCCCTGTCAACCCCCACCCTCTCCATGCGGAAAATAGCGGTGGTTGCATTTGATGTGTGCAGAGTCGTAATGGTCAGGTGTCCCGTGCTTGCAAAGTTAACAGCCATTTTTGCGGAATAATTATCCCTTATCTCTCCTATGTAAAGTATGTCAGGATCCTGCCTGACCGAGGCCTTTAAAAGAGCATCAAATGTAATGCCGGCCTTTTCATTTACCTGATGTTGGTTGGCTAATGGTATGCGGTATTCCACAGGATTTTCGACAGACATGAGGCTCCTTATTTCAATGTCTATCTTGCTTAAAAGGCTGTAAACCGTTGTGGTTTTCCCTGAGCCGGTGCCGCCCACTATAAGAATCAGCCCTGCATTTCGGTTGGTACAGGCGACCAGGGTATTAACCTGTTTCTCCGTCATGCCAAGTTCAGCCAGTTCTTTTGGTTTTTCGTATGGCTCAAGCATTCGCATCACAAGACTTTCACCGTTTGGAGTGGAAGTACTGGATATCCTGAAATTAAATGTCCTCTCAGCTATGACTGCCGCGAATGCCCCGTCCTGCGGCCTCCTTTTTTCCGCTATATCAAGACCTCCGATTACTTTATAGCGGGATATGAGTTTAATGCCTGTCTCTTTTTTTACGGTGATGATATCTCTTAAATCTCCATCAATCCGGAAACGAACTACAGTATCGACCTCCTTTGGTTCTATATGGATGTCGCTGACTCTTTCCCTTACTGCTCTATCAAGGATAATATTGGAAATATGAACAACCGGTTTTTCTTTGATCTCAGATTCCGAAAGCTCTGCGGGTTTCCGTCTATCTTTAATCGGAGAAATTGTTGGTGACTGTATTATTTTCTCATTTTCGAACAACAAATCAATATTGTCGGGTTCCGTTATCATAAGCCCGGATCTCTTGTCGAGACCGGATAGTTTCATCAAATTGTCCATGAGGTCCCAGTCAAAAGGGTTGCTTAGCACAAATGTCTCTTTTCCGGATGCGTCGCTTACAGGCACAACATGGTTTGACCTGCAATATGCTGCTGGAAGAACCCCCAACCGGATATTATCATGGTTGATATGGGAAATATATGGAAGCTTTAGAAACTCCGCAATATATTGAGCTATCCTGCTGTTATTAGTTTCAGCAACCCGGTATATGGAATATATCTTTTGAGGCGAAATATTAGAAAGTTTGTACTTTTTTTCATGGCCCAGAGATAGTTGTGCAAAGAGAAATTCCTTGAATTGGATAAATTCAGACGGCAGCAACCTTTCGTACCATGCCCCTGCATCTGCACGCAGTTCTTTCCATTGAATATCCGTCTTTATATGTTTGCGGATCTTCTGCATGAGGTCATCTTTTTTGATCGGTTTCACGAGATAGTCCGCGGCACCGGCTGAAAATGCTTTTGTCTTGTCCTGCTTATCACCAAGCGCTGTAACAAATATTACAGGAATATAAGAAGTTTCATCATTTTCCTGCAGCCGTGAACAAACCTCATACCCATCCATCTCCGGCATTATAATGTCAAGCAGGATAATGTCGGGCTTCTTCTTGCTGACTTTGGCAAGAGCCTCCATGCCGCTTTTTGCGGTTGTCACATCAAAACCGGCATTCTTGAGCAGACGTTCGAGCAGTCTTCGCGTAACCTCATCGTCGTCAACACACAAAATCAAAGGTTTTATTGTGCTATTCATAATTTATCTCCTATTCCAGAACCTCTTCTATCACCGCAAAAAGTTCCCGAATCTTGATCGGTTTTGTGGCATATCTGTCCATGCCCGCGGCAATGCATCTTTTTTTATCCTCCTCAAACGCATGAGCGGTAAGAGCGATAATCGGAATATGTTTGTCTGATCCTTCTTCTCTCTTTCTTATCTTCACTGTTGCTTCAAGCCCGTCCATCTCCGGCATCTAGACATCCATGAGAATCAGGTCAAATTCGCTCTTTGCGGAAATTTCAACAGCCTCTTTGCCGTTATTTGCAACAGTTACGTGCCAGTCCTGTTTTTCAAGGATTCTTACCGCGACTTTTTGATTTATTATGTTATCTTCAGCCAGAAGAACTTCTAACGGTTTTCCTTTAAGCGCGGATTCAATTTTCTGCTTTTCGGGCGCTTCTTTTTTCTCTTCCGGTTTTTCAACTGCCGTGGAACGGATGGTAAAATGAAAAGTACTTCCTTTCCCCATTTCACTTTCCACCCAGATTTTTCCTCCCATTTTTTCGACAAGTTGTTTTGAAATAGTAAGACCGAGGCCTGTGCCGCCGTATTTTCGCGTGGTAGAAGAGTCTGCCTGCGTAAAGCTTTCAAATATCTTTGACAATCTTTCCTTCGAAATACCGATGCCCGTATCCTTCACGCTGAAATGAAGGGTTATGTCATCCCCACTTCTCTCAAGTATTTCTACATTTACGACTATTTCTCCCTTTTCAGTAAATTTTATCGAATTGCCTGCGAGATTAATAAGAATCTGGCGCAATTTTGTTGAATCACCAAGTATATAACGCGGCACATCAGATTTTATCCTGTACAGCAGTTTAATATCTTTTTGGGATGCCTTGGCGCTTAGACCAACTCCTGCCGATTCTACAACATCCATTAGATCAAACTCTGCTTTCTCAATTTCGAGATGGCCGGCTTCAATCTTGGACATATCAAGGACATCGTTTATTACATCCAAAAGGTTGTTTGCTGAAACAGTAAGCATCTCCAGATACTCCTTCTGCATATCTGTAAGCGGAGTATCCGAAAGGAGATCGGCCATACCGATAACCGCATTCATCGGTGTCCTGATCTCATGACTCATGCCGGCAAGAAAAGAGCTTTTGGCACGGTTTGCCGCTTCAGCCCCTTCCTTGGCCTTTCGCAGATCTTCTTCCGTGTTCTTGAGTTTATCTATGGATGTGGTTGTATCTTTCAAATCCTCGGTCATCTTATTAAATGCCTGTGATAGTTGACCGATCTCGTCCTTTGTATCTACAGCTATCTTGTAGTCCAGATCCCCCCTGCCTATTATCCCGGCTCCTTTACGCAGCTCATGGATCGGTCTGGTTATAAACCTTGAAAGAAGAGCGCCTAAGAACCATGCTGTTGTTAGAGTAAAAAGCATTATAATAATAAAAATGGCTTTTAATTTAACGAGAGGACCAAGCGCTTCAGATTCATCAATTTCCGCCATAAGGCCCCACTGCATCTCCGATATATGATCGTGTGTTCCAAGAACCTTAACTCCCCTGTAATCATCAAATATAAAAGATTCATGTTCATGTGGCTCTGCACCTTTTTTAATATCTTCAAGATATTTTCTTGTGTTTTCAGTATCGACCTTTAGTTTAAGAAAGGCGTCTTCTGCAAAGCGGGAAGGGGTTATCATCAAGCACTGTTTATTTACAAGATAGGCCTCTCCTGTTTTACCAAGGCCGGTTCTATCGGTAGTTATTCTATTCAGTTCATTCAAACCAATCCTGGCAACGACTACACCCAAAAACTTTTTTGTTTCTTTGTTTACGATCGGAGCAGAAACAGCAATCGACGGTTCTCCTGTTATTTTAGAATAATAAGCATCTTTGATATAAGACCCTGATTTTGCCTCTAAAAAATAAGCATCAGAGGATCTATCCAAACCGATTTTGCGCCTGTCGCTGGAGGCAACAGCTATGCCCTTTTTATTTAAAACAAAAACTTCATAGATAGATTCATTTGCTTTTTCTGTTCTGTCCAGTCTCGTTAGAGCAATATCGACTTTATCTGTATAATGCGAATCCTGTTTCTTTACGCTCAACAGGTTCTCAAAAATTATGCCCTGTGATAACTGTATCACAGAGTTTTTTTGCATCTTTAAAAATGTTCCTACATGGTTTGCTCTTGTGTGAGCTGTTGTGGCCAGATGCGCGAATATGGCATTTTTCATATCCTTGCTCGCCATATAATAGATAATGGGCATTATAATGCTTGCAAGTATAAGCACGGCTGTAAAGAATGAGAGGCTTATTTTATTGGCTATCTTCATTTTCTTCCTCTCCCATGGTATGTTTGGGGTGTGTTTGGGGTGTGTTTTGAAAAACCTAAATCCTGTAAAGCCTTAGCTGACTATGATCAGGCAATTTTTCATTCTCTTCTTTTAATTTCTGCTCACCCGATATAACAGCTACAGAGCGCTTGCTTTTGTTTTGATCAAAATATTTTGCAGCAACCTCTACGACCTTATCCCTGGTTAACGAAAGAAGCCTCTTTTTAAAAGCCTTGCGTGCCTCATCCGATAAAGAAACAATTTTTCTGTAAAATGCCTTTTGAGCCGCCGGCGCCGGTGGATCCGGCCTGTCGATTCCGGAACATACCTGCAAAATCGCTTCCTTGACATCTTCGTCAACAAAGTGCCCGGAATTTATGAAATCTACAGCGCCATCATATACCTTAAGGGTAGCAGATATATGGGGATCTCTGTAAGAGCCGAAATTAAATATACCGTCCTCGGAATTATATATTGCAAATCCGCCGTATGCTCCGCCTTTTTCCCGAATCTCACGATGAAGATACATTGAGCGAAGTATTTTACTTATAACAGATAAAGCAGGAGCATCTTCATGTCCCATTCGCACGGTCTTAAATGCCTGGGCCACAAATGAAACCGCGGAAGATGTGCTCCAGCCTTCCATGATAATTTCATCGTCAAATTCGATTCCAGGGCTCACAAAACCGTTTGCTTGCCCATCTTCCAAATTGTTTTGCACAGATGCCGCCAGGGAAGATGCTGTTGACAAGGGATAATCTTCGCCGATCAGCGCCATTTTAAAATTGCTTCGTGTAAAAAGGTTTTTGCCGATTGATAATAAATCGCCGGATACAGACTTTAGTTTATCTTCTACAAGATCATCGGTTAAGCCCTTTATAGTTTGCAGCTGATGAATGCCATGCCATATTTCGCTAAGTGCGCAGGTGGTTGATAAGTTTCTCGAAGCAAGCGACATTGCCAGCATGTGCCCATTTTGCACGACCATCGATTCCAATCCCGCCCTGTATTCATACAAAAGGCTCTTTAAGCGGGTAAAATCTGAAAAATCGAATTTGCATAAAAGCTCCTGAATAATTTCAAACATCCTGCCCTGATTTCTGACAAGGCATTTTCCGCTAAATGAGATAAACGGCAAACAAAAGCCCTTTTCTTCAAAGCTGGTGCAGGAATGAGAAGAGAATCCAATGCCGCCTGTATATGCATCAATGAGCTGCGCCATTTCCGTATAATCATGCACGGCCGTTCCTATTCTGGGAAGAGCAAAACAGAAAAAAGGGATGAGTGGAATCAACTGTTTTCTGAAAGATCCGGCTCCCGTGGCCGCCTCAAAGTAAAAGATGCCGGAGGTTGGTTGATTATAGCAGGCAGCCGTTGCGCCGTATCTGGTTGTCTCCTTTACGCTTTTAACAGATGGAGGAATATCTTCAAGCTCAAGGGTGGGAAGGCAGGAAACATCCTCTATGCTTTCCTGGAGTTGTCTTAAAGCTTTAGCATCCTCCTGTGTTTTTTTTATATCGGATATGCTCAATGAGGCCCTGACACTGTCAAGTTCTGCAGCAACCCTGTCGTTTTCTTTACGCTCCATCAATTGATCAGGAGCCAGCGTAAAAAGCACCATGTGGGGATTATCCAGAAAATAGCTTTTTATTTTGTTTTCAAAAAATGGGCCCATGGAAAGTTCTTTTTTAAGCCTGTCAAGATCTGCGTCAAACCGCAGGATTCTTTCGGGATCTCCGCCGTGAAACCAGCATTCTGAAATGGTTAAAAGCAGTTTTATGCCGTATGGATATGGTGTGTTTGTTACTTCCTTGCGATGAAATTCTATCTGATGAATGGCCGACTCGATCAATTTTTTGTCAATACCTTTATCAACAAGGCCTTTTAAGGTATCAAAAATAATAGTTTCAATTTTTTCTGCGGAAGACTTCTCCACATCTTTGAGCCCGCATACGAACATGGTGTCCCTGTTATCGGCATGGAAGCCTGTTCCGTCGGATAGAGCAGTTCCAAGCTCCGAATCTATCAATGCTTTGCGCAAAGGAGAGGCTGAATTCCCGAGAAGAATCTGTTCAAGCAGTATAAGAGCCAGAACTTCAAAAAAATCCTTGATATCCGCGGTCAGACACGCCACGCAAACCTGGCATTTTTTTGAGGGATCTTCGCTGTCTCCAAGCGGATATTTATTTATTATCTTTCTGGGCTTGTTCCAGCGGGGTTGAGAAAGAACATCTGTTTTTGGATCGATCCGCTCAAATTTTTTTAATATTCTTTCCTGTATAAAATTAAGATGTTCCTTTAACGGCATATTTCCGTATGTATAAAAAAAAGAGTTGCTTGGGTGATAGTGCCGCCTGTGAAAAGCCTTTAATTGATCATATGTCAAACTTGGAATTACAACAGGGTCTCCGCCTGAGTTGTGGCTGTATGTTGTGTCAGGGTAGAGGGCTTTTAAAAGAAATCGTATCAATACCTGATCCGGCGATGACATAGCGCCCTTCATCTCGTTGTATACAACACCTTTATAAACAAGCCTCATAGAACCGGCATCTTTTAAATCATCTTCGATTTCCAGGCGATGGCCCTCCTGCTTGAAGCTGAGCTTATCTATTTTTGGAAAAAATGCCGCATCGAGATAAACATCCATAAGGTTGTAAAAATCTTTCCTGTTCTGGGTGGAAAAAGGATACATGGTCCAGTCCGATGAGGTAAAGGCGTTCATGAATGTGCTCAAACTTCTCTTTAACATGGAAAAAAACGGATCGCGTACAGGGAATCTATTTGAACCGCATAAAACAGTATGTTCCAGGATATGCGCAACACCGGTTGAATCAACCGGAACAGTCTTAAAAGCCACGCCGAATGTGTTTTCTTCGTCATTTTTACTGATATGGATATACCTGGCGCCTGTAAGGGTATGCTCAAGCTCATAAAAAACTGAATTTATTTCCTCAAGCTTCGCGACCTTCTTAATAAAAAAACCGGATATATTGTCGCCCTGTTTTAGCCCGGGGTTGTTTTGATCCAAAATTACATCCATCCATACCGCCTTTTCAGTTTTCTATTTCCGAACAACAATAAGTAAGACCGTTACGAAACAATATAGATGCCGCGGCTCTTACGCTTAATCTTATTCATATGATTTAATCGGAAAATAATATTGCGAAGTTTTTTCTCGCCAAAGCCTGTTTTGGCCTGGATCTGGGCAAAACCTGCTCCGTTCCTGTATGTCTTTATAATATTCAAGACAATATCTGACGCTGTTACAGAAGATTTGCCGGACAATGCTTTGCCTTTACTGGAAACACGTCCGCTTTTGGCGGGAGGGGCTGTAGCTTTAATTAACTTCTCCAGCCTGTCAAACTTGGTCATAAGCTTGTTTACATCCCTTTTTGTCGGGATATCATACTGCCGCATGAAAAATTTCACCATTGCATCAAAACTTACCGATTTACTCCTTCTTTTATTCATAATGGCCTCCTCATAGTGGTTGACGGTTTTGTAAAAAAGCAGTTTAATAACTACTTAATAATGCGGGAAAAGTCAAGTAATCTTGTCTCAACCTGAGAAGAGAATAAAATCAAAAACCATTCATTGAAAATAATAAGAAATCATGATAGTTTTTAATTTTATGAAAGAAAATAACTCAAATAAAATATGGCAATGGGGTATAAGCCATAAAGAAAATATCCGGCAGATTATCACCCGCTTCAAGCAGCTTCAGGGTGACCCTCATAATATTGCTATGGGAATGGGGCTCGGCATCTTTGTTTGCGCAACCCCGACATTTCCATTCCAAACCTTTCTGGCAATAGCCCTTGCCTTTATTTTTCGCGGCAGTAAAGCGGCCGCTATAATTGGATCATGGCTCGCCGCTCCTGCAATACCATTTTTTTATATTGGGAGTTACAAATTGGGAACATTTATCCTCGGATATTCAATCTCTATTGCCTTGGATTCATTGTCGATTTCAAAACTTATAAATATGGGATGGAGCGTGGCATTCGCCATGATAACCGGCGGAATTATAATAGGACTTTTCCCAGGGATTGCCGGCTATTTAATTACATACAATGTTTTTAAAAAAATACGCTCACGAATGTCGCAATCTGAGCAAACATGAAGAGTTCATAATATCATGACATCGCCAAGAATACTCCTTGCAGCCTATAATTTGCATCCTAAAAAGCAGTTTGGCCAGAATTTTTTATCTGACCCGTCAACTGCAAAAATGATAGCGACCTTTTCCGGAATCACTTCAGAGGATGTTGTCCTGGAAATCGGCGCAGGCCTTGGCGCTCTTACGATACCAGCAGCAAAAGCAGCAAAAAAGGTTTATGCAATTGAAAAGGATCGCCGGTTAATTGATCTTTTGAAAACAGAGATTCTTGCAAACATGCTTTCAAATGTTGAATTAATGGAAGAGAATATACTGAAATTTGATATTAACAGGCCAGCGGAAAATGTCGGGCGGAAAATAATAGTCATAGGAAATCTTCCATACAACATTTCTTCTCAAATTCTTGTCAAGCTTATAAAATCCAGGGCTTCTGTGATTAGGGCTGTTCTTATGTTTCAGAAAGAACTTGCTCGGCGTATTACCGCTCAACCAGACTGCAAAGATTACGGGCGGCTCACAGTCATGCTTGGGTACTGCGCAAAGATAAAAAAACTCGCAGATATTAAGGCGCATCAATTTTTTCCAAAACCAAAAGTGGACTCCGAACTCCTTGAAATAAGATTTTTAGAAACTATAAAATATCCGGCAAATGATGAAGCATTACTTTTCAGGGTCATAAAAGGGGCTTTCAGCCATAGAAGAAAAACCCTTAAAAATGCTCTTGCAGGAAGCGAACTGCATATTGATGCAAAAACAGCGCAAAACATGCTGGACAAAGCAGGCATTGATCCTTCCCTGCGTGCCGAGACTCTGACAATATCTCAGTTTGTAAGATTAAGTAATGTAATTAGTGACTGAACGAAAACCCTTTTTTGTCATTTCGACCGCAGGGAGAAATCTTTAACACCCGCGTTTTAACTGCAATAAGATTTCTCGCTTTGCTCGAAATGACAGCTTTGGGTAGTTTTCGTCCAAACACTATTTAAGAGGCAGCGGGAAACCTAAAGATTTTTCAACCATTTTTCAAGACGCCTGATGCCTTCTTTGGTTGATACCATCGGAATATAACCAAGATCTTTTTTTGCGGCGCTTATGTCGAACCAGTGCGCTGTAGCGAGCTCCTCTGCCAAAAAACGCGTCATTCGTGGTTCACCGGACAGATTGAATAATTTGTAGCAGGCTTCAAGCATAGCCCCTATCACCCAAGCCGTTCTCCGTGATATTGACCGCTTTACAGGAGCCAAACCGGCTGCATTTAAGATATCATTTACCATATCCCACAAGGGAACAGGTTCTCCCTGGCTTATAAAATAGACATTGCCTGAAAGTTTGTGATTTTCTTCTAATCTGTCCGCCGCCAGAATATGGGCATCGGCAGCATTGTCTATGTAGATTGTATCCACAAAGTTTTTGCCGTCTCCAACCCTGACCAGCCTTTTTGCTCTGGCGATAATTCTCGGAACAAGATGGCTGTCACGCGGGCCCCATATTAAATGAGGTCTTAATACAATCGTCATCAAACCATCTCTTGCAGCCTTTATAACATACTGCTCGGCAATTGCTTTTGTTTTTGGATAATGAGCATAAAATTTATTTGAATAAGGAACCGACTCATCCACACCCTGCATGTCGGTTCCGTTGAAGATAACACTTGGCGAACTTGTATAGACGAGTTTTGAAACACTATGTTTTTTGCACGCCTCAATAATGTTTTGAGTTCCTGTAACGTTGGTTTTAAAGTAGTCTGAATAACTACCCCAGACTCCTGCTTTTGCCGCAACATGAAAAACAAGATCAACCCCTTTGCATGCCCTTTCAGTAACATCTTTGTCACCTATATCGCCGCGGATCTGCTCAACTCCCAGTAACGCAAGTTCCTGGTAAAAGCCGCGCGAAAAGCTGCGGACATGGTCGCCCCTTTCTACGAGACGCCTTACTATTGCCCCGCCTAAAAAGCCTCCACCCCCTGTAACCAGAATCTTATGCGCCGCACCCTTTTTTGCTCCTGCTTGACTCATTTTATCAACTTCTTCCCAGCCCACAGCGCCAGTTTTTCGCGAAAAATTTTTGAGTTGTGTCGTATATCAACAGGGAATGTTCTCTTAAACAGGATTGTATCGATGTTTTTTGTCAAAGCGCTTTTCTTTGCCAGCGCAAAAAGCTCAACCATAAGCTGCTTTTTTTTACCCCCGCTATCCCGTGGTTCCAGCTCTATGCATATCACAGGCCTTTGTTTTGGCGGCGATCCTATGCCTACAAGGGCGCTTCGAAACACCCTTGGATGATTGTTATAGATTGCCTCGCACGGAATGGTAAAAAGCGTGCCCTTTTCAGTAATCACGCGATGATTTTTGCGGCCGCAAAACCAGATTCTCCCCTTTTTATCCATCCAGCCAAGATCTCCCATTCTGTGCCACAACTTGTCTTCATCTTTAATCTTTGAGAGCGCATCTGCCCAAGTGTTTTCAAAATACTGTTTTGCGACAAGATCTCCGCTAACCGTGATTTCACCAATTTCACCATCAGGGACAACAAGCTCCTCCGACCATTTTTCAATCGGGCTGTCGGTTATCTTAATAATGCAAACCTGTATTTCGTCAAGGGGACGACCAACGCAGATGCCGTATCCCTGTTCGCTGAGTTTTCCGGTTTCAGAAAGGATTTCATCGCTGCTGATAGATATCACCGGCACAGCTTCGGTTGCGCCGTAAGGTGTATGGATTTCTGCATCACCACATAACATGGAGGCAAACCGCTCAATGTTGGATGGAGATACAGGAGCGCCGGCTGAAACAACCCTTTTCAAAGATGGGAGTTTTATCCCTTTGCTTTTTCCATAACGTCCGACACGATTAAGCAGAGCAGGCGAAGCAAACATGTTTGTCACTCCCTGGTTTATTATCGCCTCGATGATTTTTTCAGGATTTACGAGTGCTGGCTTTGTAGGGTCCATATCAGGTATTACCGCAGTCATCCCCAATGCAGGATCAAACAGGGCAAAAAGCGGAAAGGTGGGGAGATCGATTTCATCCTCTGCTATGTTGAAGTGGGATTTTATATGACGTATCTGGGCATCAAACATGCCGTGAGTATATACTACCCCTTTTGCATGGCCTGTGCTTCCGGTTGTAAACAGGATGGCCGCTGTTTCATCACTGGTAGTTTTAACCGCATCATACGATTGCCATGGCATCTGCCGGATATGTCGCAGAGCAAGCCCTCCCCAGAACCAGGGTCTGCCTATTGTAATGCTTGTTTTTACTGTCCTGAAATATTTTGGAAACAGGATTCGAAGTGCGTGTGCAACTGGAATACCGATAAAAGCATCTGGTTTGCTTTCTTTAAGGCACAGAAGCATGCGGCCTATTCCCATTCCCGGATCAACTACAACAGGTATTGCGCCTACTTTGAATATCGCAAATGTTAAGGAAAAAAATTCCGGGCCCGGTTTTACCATTAAAACAGTTCTTGTCCCGCGCCTGATCCCTGCCTTTTCCAGTCCGTGCGCATAACAATCCGATTCATGATCGAGCTGCAGAAATGTAAGATGAGAATATGCAACCCTTTTGTATTCATCCTGCCCCACAGGATAGACCACAGCCCTTTTATACGGCTGCATGCCGGCCATCCTTTTTAAATAAGACGAAATATTTACAATTTTGTTGTCATTTTTCAATTGCATTTTTTTACTCACCGCAAAGCCGCAAAGAACGCAAAGAAATTTATTTTTTTAATAAAAACCCAAGTTGCTATACAGGATGTCTAATTAAAAAATCTTTGACAAGCAGACAAACTTTTTCCGGCTCATCTTCCAGAACATAATGGCCTGCATCTGAAATTAAATTGACCTCTGCCTCCGGAAAACGGCGCTGCCACTCGGCAAGGTATGATACATCAAAAACAAAGTCGTGTCTGCCCCAGCATATAAGCATAGAAATGCCCTCAAGTTTATGCAGATTTTCATCAACATATTTTACAAGGCCATAGCTTGGATCATTTTCGCGCACAGGAATATCCCGGACAAAACAAAGGGTAGCTATCCTGTTTTTCCAGCAGTTGTACGGGGCAATGAGCCCTGATTTCACATCCCTGGAAAGCCCTTTGTGTGACGCCATAAACAGGGCGCTATATGCAAAGAGGTTAAAGCCGAGAACCGCAACAGTTGCAAACGGCCTTATATTCCGCACAAGCCGCAGCCTGAAAGGAAGCCTCTTTTTGCCCGGCGGGAAAAAACCGGCGGTATTCATTATCACTATGCGACTTATCCTTTCTGGATGCCTCAAAGCATAGGCCATGCCGATCATCCCGCCCCAATCATGGAGTATAAGCGTAACCCTTTCCGATAACTCAAGGTGGTCAAGCAGGGCTTCAATATCATCTACCCGGCTTTTGAGACTGTAATCGTATCCATTTTTATCCGGTTTGTCGGAAAGACCGCATCCAATATGGTCGATTGCAATTGCGCGAAAATCTGTTGAAAGCTCTTTAATTAGTTCGCGATAATAAAAAGACCATGTAGGATTTCCGTGTATCATCACAACAGGATCGCCTGTTCCCTCGTCAATAAAATGATACTTCAAACCTTTGAGATCCATGTAATGGGATTTAAACGGATATAGATGACGAAAAGCGGAAATATCAACCGGTCTGTTCTTTTTCATGTTTTGTAACTGCTCACGTTCACGGTTGTCGGTTTACAGTTCACACTTTTTTCAATGAATTATACAATGACTGCTTGCTTTTATGTTTTGATCAACCGTGAACGGTTCACCTTGTTTTTACCACTCAATACCCAGCATAATGCAGTTAAGACCGCTGCCGATTCCAAAAAATCCAACCAGATCATCCGGCACAAGGAACTCACGTTCTGATGCTATTGCAGCGGTAATGGGAAGCGATACGGTGCCGATATTGCCGAGAAACTCGAAGGTGGTAAAATCCTTTTCTTTTGGAATCCCTATGGATTCAAGTATGGTCCTCTGATGGATCGCTCCCACCTGATGACAAATAATTTTATCCGGCTTATCATCAGGAAGTGACAGATCTTTTTTAAAGTCATTGAATGTTGCTATCCCCAGAGTCACGCCGTTTTGCAACACGCCGACAGAATCTGTTTCCATGACATTAAGCCCGGCAGCAGGTATTCCGGTATCAGGTCCCCAACGACACAATTTATAATGCTCTGCAGCGCTTCTTACTACCCCGCTAACAAAACGATGACTGCCCCGACCTGCGATAGACTCATCCGTTAAAAGCACGGCCACTGCCCCAGAGCCACCGGTCAGCGTGGCAATTTTTTTCTTAAAATTATCCATATCCATAACTTCAAGGAGATGATCAATTGTAATATCAATTATTTCGCGTGAAGATTCGCACGCTGTTACAAGGCCGGCGCTGATCTGGCCAAGTTCAATTGCATTAGCTACCTGCAGCATTCCGTTTAAAACTCCCAGACAGGCATTTGACACATCACAGATCAGGGTGTTAGGGCTCAGGCCAAGGCCATGTGATACGGCGCATGCGGTTGCAGGCTCTAAATTATCCCTGCAGACACCGCCGTAAATGAGCATACCGATAGCCTCAGGGGAAATGTCTGAGGCTTCGATGGCCTTTTGTGATGCTTTAATTGCTCCTTCTGACATTTTATAACCTGGATCCCAGAATCTGCGTTCGGAAATTCCTGTTATAGCCTCCAATTGCCCTTTCTGAAAATGGAGAGTTTCATAAAGTGGCTCCAGACGCTTTTCAAGGTCGTCCGATGTCACTATGGTAGGAGCAAGCTCATAACCAAAAGACTCTATGTAAACCTTAGAATATTGCATTTATGTCCTGTTTGTTATTCCCGCTGTTTCTGTCATTCCCGCGAAAGCGTGACATGTAGTGAGCGTCAGCGCTATCCAGTATTGTCGTTTGATCTCATGTTCCATAGTTTGACTTTTTACTAATGCTATGATTTAAGCAAATTTTTACTCAAACAGGTTCTTGCCTTACCAAAACGTCTGTAAAAGGCAAGAACTATTTGATTTGTTACTTATAAATGATAACTTATAACATATTAAAATGAAAGCAATAGTATTAAATAAAATCTGTTTTAATCCAAAAGATTTATCTTAAAAGCCAGATTAACAACAAAAGGAGGGATTGATTATGAACATTGCGATTTTGAGTTGCAAAAACATTAAAGATGAAAGCTGTTTTGGCTGTCATAAGTGCCTGATGGCTTTTGACAAGAGAGAAGGCGAATTTGAAAGATACAAGGGCACAGATGCTAAGCTCAGGGCTCTGCTTCATTGCGGAGGATGTCCCGGCACATCTCCGGTAGTTCGATTGGCCAATCTGAAGTGCTGGATGGCGCCCGCAGGGGAAACTATTGATGTTGTGCATATAGGGACATGCTTGCTTGACAATTGTCCTTATGGAGATACTATTATAAAGAAAGTTAAGGCCAAGGCAGGAGTTGAAGTCATTGAAGGCTCCCATCCTTACCGGCCGGATAAAATATTCGGGTAATTTCTCAGTAAGTTCGGGTATTGGTCATTGCGAGCGAAGCGATCTCTTTAATAACGCTAAGATTGCTTCGCCTGCTTATGTTGCGGCTCTTTTTACCTTGACACACAACTCCATTTTCCCTATACTCACCACACCAAAAAGCAACTTCTTATCAAATGTCTCAAAGGACGATCCTGAGCCATCCCATAAATCCTGAAGAGGCAAAGCTTTTTGACCCACTCTACTTTCTTGTGCTAAAAGCGATACAAAGTGTAGCAGGTTGCTGTACTACCAAATTGATGGTTCTGCAAAATACCGATTGGGCGTCCACAACCTATTGATTTCAGCATGTGGCTCTTTGCGTGAAATGGGTTTCTATGGATACAGCAATGGAGCTAAGTTGTGCAGATGAAGATATTATTTTTCAGACAATATTCCACAAAAGTATTATCTATTCTTGTTGCCCTAATAGTTTTTTTCTCCTTCCCCGCTTTTGCCGACGAGTTAATCACCGTTATTGCTGAAGGCCAGGCAGTCCTTGGTGAAGATACAACCCCTGCACGGGCAAGGTCTCTTGCATTAAACAACGCAAGAAGGTCTGCTATTGAAAAAGGAACGGGTGTTAAAATCCACGGAGTAAGTGTTGTCTATAATTATCAGCTTATCAGTGACCTCGTTTCGGCCTTTTCAAAAGGTTTGATCGTAAAAGAGGAAGTCCTGATAGACGATCTCAAGGCAGATGGTGAAAATATTGCCTATTTCATAAGAATCAAAGCTCACATCAAACCATTAAAGCACAAAAAGCCGGGGGATTTCAGGATTGTCAGGGCAGAAGTTTTTAGAGCTGGGAAAGCATCTATTACAAACAATCCTGTTTTTCAGAACAACGATGAGATACAGATAAGGGTGGGGGTAAATACGGCCCTATTCTTGAATGTTTTCAGTGTCAGTCAGGATGGACGGATTACGAAACTTCTTCCAAATAAATATTTTAAACATGACAAAGCATCTGCCGACAGAGATTTTATTTTTCCCGACGATGCACAAAGACAAATTGGGCTTAAATTGAAAGTTCACCCACCCAAAAACCTCTCAAGTGCGTTCGAGACAATCCTTATTGTAGCGACAAAAGAAAAAGTAGATCTCCTATCCAATAGTAAACAAGCCGAGAATACTATAACAGACCTTATGTACGAACTATCCGAGTTTGATCAATCACTCTGGACAGATAAAATAATCGGTTATGAAATTAGAAGATAAAACATTCAGGCATTGCCGCAAACGCGGGTACTGTCTTCATCAGGTAAAGCTTTCGCAAGGAACGCACAGAAACAGACAGTGAGATACCAGGAGGAAGATATGGTAAGAAAAAAGATGAGCAAACTTATCATCTTTATTTTCATTGTTTTCCTAATAATGGGTTGCTCCATTAAGAATATAATCGTGGAAGACATAACATTACGTGAAAATCAGCAGTATACCCCGATAATGGACCGTGACTCACAGGAAAGACTGTTGTCAAAAATCTTTGATTTGCTGAAAAGAAACGAAAATATGGACATTGAATTATTCAAGTCCGATCCAAAGAATAGAACCCCAAAAAAAAAGGGATAAGCTGTTTTGTTCAAGGAGGTCCCATACCGGCATTTGCAAAGCGGAAATCTGTTAAGTTTACCGATGTATTATATATTGATCGCGAAAACTTGGAAATAAAATTCAAAATATTGGATAAAGAGACCTATCTTGGAATTCCGGTCATTAACGCCAAAGCTAACGGTGTGTTATCCATAAAAGCCCCTAACAGGATCGAACTATCTTACAAGACCTTTGGAACCTGGATGATTGTAGGCACATCAGTTTGGAAGACCGAATGGCTGATCGATTATATAGACCTGGATAATAATGTCATAGGGGCCTATTATGCAATTAGCGGAGGTGGGCCATTGTGCGGGGGGGGCGGTAAAGGTTATCTCCTTGCAAAATTCCCAGAAAAGCCCAAAAAACCGCTGCCGCTGCCGGTAACTTCAAAACCCCCTGAAAAAGTTGCTGTTGCGCAAACAAAAGAAAGGATCAAACCCGCTCCAGTCGTTGTGGAACCGGAAAAACCGCTGTCCCCTCCGGAAATTACAATACCTGCTGAAGAGCCACAAATAGCCCCTAGAGAGGAAAAGATCAAACCTGCGCCTGTTGTTGTGGAACCCGAAAAACCGCTGTTGCCGCCAATCCTTTCAGCCCATGTCCTTTTAAGGGATGCATCCGGCAACCAGGTACTCGATAGCGGCGAAGAAATCACCTTAAAGGTGGAAGTCGAAAACAGGGGTGAAGGTGCGGCAAAAGATGTTCAGGTTGCCCTGTCAGGCAATCAGAGCCTTATCAACTGCCTGGGTGAAGATAGATTTCTCGGAGACATCAAGGCAGGAGAAAAGAAAACAGCAACATTCAAGGCCGTACTCCCTTCAGTTATTGTCAGGGAAACAGTGGAACTAAGAATAGAGATCAAAGAAATGACCGGCGCTACTCATGAAAGAAAAAAAATAAAGGTTGCCATGAGGCCGTCAGAGGTAAAAGAGACAGTTGAAATCATATCGGAGCTTCCATACCTTGTTTTTACCACGCAACTGAAAGACCGAAATAACAACCGGGTTCTTGACGGCGGCGAAGAGGTTATCTTAAAGGTAAAAGTCGAAAACAGGGGTGAAGCTGCAGCAAGAGATGTTCAGGTTGCTCTGTCAGGCAATCAGAGCCTTATCAACTGCCTCGGTGAAGATAGATTCCTTGGAGACATTAAGGCGGGAGAAAAGAAAACAGCAACATTCAAGGCTGTTTTGCCGGCCAATATTCCATCAGTAACAGCAAGGCTTAAAATAGAGATAAAAGAAAGCAAGGGGTTCTCGTCTCTTGAGATAAAGGTTTTGAGGATAGCCATGAGGCCGGTGGAGGTGAAAGAAATAGTAGAGATCATCTCCGAAGTAAATGTGGATGACATCCCAAAAAAGGTAAAGGGTTTTGAGAACAAAAATAATGTGGCCCTTATAATCGGTATCAGTGATTACCGGGAAAAGCTTATTCCTACCGTTAAATACGCTGCAAGAGATGCCGAAATCATAGCGAAATACCTTGAGAAATTGGGTGGTATTCCCCGATCCAACATCAAATTATTGACAGATGACACAGCAACAAAGAGCGACATTGAGGCCTACTCAGAAGACTGGCTTCCGAGACGGGTAAATCAAGATTCAACCGTCTTTATTTATTATGCAGGTCATGGCACTCCGGATCCGCAAGGTAGAGAAGCCTACATTGTCCCTTATGAAGGACATCCCGATTTTCCGTCTAAGCTCTATCCGCTAAAGAAGATGTATGAATCGCTTAATAAACTTCCCGCAAAAGACGTGATCGTCATGCTTGATAGTTGTTTTTCAGGTGCAAAAGGCAGAAGTATTACGCGTGAGGGAGCAAGACCGATTACTATATCCATCGAGAATCCAGTGCTGTCCGGTGGCAAGATCACGGTCATTGCAGGATCGACAGGGAATCAAATAAGTTCTGATTATGATAAGGTTCAACACGGACTATTCACATACTACCTCTTAAGGGGAATAAGGGGAGAGGCGGATATAAACAGGAACGATGTGGTAGAACTTGGAGAACTTTATCGCTATGTTAGGACAAATGTATCAGAGAAGGCCTCATTAGAGCTTAACAGAGACCAAACCCCTGTCTTGCTTCCTTCCGAAGTCAGTGCAGGTGATAGGCTAAAAATACCGGTGACCAGGACTAGGTAAAATACTTTTACCTTTGAAAGCAAGTTGAAGACCATAAGTGCGGGACTTGGGGATTTGTTCGAATTGCATGCCGAGAAAATCACGAATAGATGCCCGCCCGCCTCGCCTGAGCTCGCGATGGCGGGCAGGCTCCGAGAGCCCTACATCATATTATTGCCAGATGGATTAACGGCTGAATATATCAGTAACAGCGATCAGCAAACCGGTAGTCCGAGGCAAAAGGATTGATAAAGATTTTATGCACTATGAAGGTAACATAATTCGTCCTCCAAGCGAGGCTAACAGTATTCTGTTGCAGGTTACTGTCGGGTGCTCACGCAACAAGTGCACATTCTGCGGCACATATAAAGGCGAGCGCTTTAAAATAAAGCCGGATTCCGTCATTATGGAGGATATCGCATTTGCCGCACAGTATTGCAAACGCCAGCGGCGCGTGTTTATCTGCGATGGAGATGCATTGATTATTCCCCAAAAAAGACTCCTGAAGATTTTAATAAAAATTGAAAAGCAGCTCCCATGGGTAACCCGGGTGGGGCTATATGCTAATGTCAAGAGCCTGAAAACAAAGACCTTTGATGAACTCAAGGCGCTGAAAGACCACGGTTTAGGCATCATTTACATGGGTGTTGAAACCGGCGACGACGTTACCTTAAAAAAAATCAACAAAGGCGCAACAGCCGGCGATATGATCCAGATGGGCAGAAAGGCCCGGGCATCTGGAATCAAACTTTCCATTACAGTGTTGTTAGGGATTGCCGGTAAAAGACGTTCCAAAATACATGCCGAGGAAACCGGACGTGTGCTTTCAGCTATAGACCCAGAATATATCGGAGCTCTCAGCCTTATGCTTATCCCCGGCACACCACTATATCAGGATTATATGTCCGGCGAGTTTACGTTGCTTGAATCTGTTGAAATGCTGGAAGAACTTAAAGCCATGATCGTTGCTACGAACCTTTCCAAGGGCCTTTTCTATGCAAATCACGCTTCCAACTATCTACCAATAAAGGCCAGACTGCCAAAAGAAAAAACATCAACGATTAAATTAATCGATATAGCGCTGGCAGGCAAAATAGCTTTGAAACCCGAGTATATGCGAGCCCTTTAACCTCCCAAAGGGATATATAACCTTACATACCTAACATCTTCTGAAGGGTTGCCTGATCAATAATCTCAACGTCTAGATCCTTTGCCAGGTTTAACTTGGATCCAGGAGAACTCCCTGCCACCAGGTAATCCGTCTTTCTGCTCACAGAACCGCTTACTCTTCCACCTGCGGCCTCGATCATCTCTTTTGCCTGATCCCTTGTCAAATCTTCAAGCGTACCTGTTAAAACAAATACTTTATCTTCAAGGGTTTTCTCTTTTTCGTGGGTTTGGAAGAGGATACATACATTGTTGTCAATAATACGGCTTATTAGTTCGCGATTTGTATTCTGTTTGAAAAAATTGACAACACTTTCAGCTATCACAGAACCTGCTCCTTCAACCGCCCCTATCTGCTCTGTTGTTGCAAGTAAAAGATTATCCAGGCTTTTAAATTCTCTTGCAAGTATTTTAGCCACATGTTCGCCAACATGCCGGATTCCAAGCGCATAAAGAAAACAGTTGAATTTAATCTTTTTGCTTTTTTCAATTGCGCAAGCAAGCTTTTCCGCAGACCTCGCTCCCATTCGTTCCATGTCTTCAAGCTTAACTGCGTCGAGATAAAAAATATCGGCATACGAGGCAAGCAGACTCTTGTCCACCAACTGATCAACAAGTTTATCTCCCAACCCGTCTATATCAAAAGCCCCTTTTGACGAAAAATGCTTGATGCGCTCCTTAAGCTGCGCAAGACATGTTGCATTTATACACCTGGTAGCGGTTTCACCTTTAGCACGAATGACTGTTGAATCACAAACAGGGCAGTTTAGCGGCATATGAAAAATTCTTTCCACACCGGTGCGCTTTGATTCAATCACCTTAACAACTTCCGGGATCACATCACCGGCCCGCTGGACAAGGACTGTATCCCCTATCCTGATATCCTTTCGCTCAATCTCATCCTCATTATGAAGTGTCGCACGCCTGACCAAGGCTCCGCCGACATTAACCGGCTGAAGATGCGCAACCGGAGTCAGCACACCTGTTCTGCCGACCTGCACATCAATATCCAGTATGCGAGTGGTCTCCTGCATGGCCTTAAACTTATACGCTATCGCCCACCTGGGACTTCGGGATGTGCTGCCAAGCTTCATTTGTAAAGAAAGGTCATCAACCTTTATCACCATGCCGTCGATATCATAGGGCAGAAGATGTCTCTTATTCTCAAGCGCTTTGTAATAGTCAACCGCCTCTTCTATTGTAACCTCCGGCCTGATAAGAGGATTAATCCTCAATCCAAGTTCTTGCAATGTCTGAAGCGTTTCCCAGTGTGATTTCAATCTCAGATCTGTTTCACCTACACCATAGAAAAAAATTTCCAGCGGACGCTTTGCGGTTATACTTGAATCGAGCTGCCTTAAAGATCCGGCAGCGGCATTTCTCGGATTTGCAAAGGGCGTCAACTTTTGGTTGAGCTGTTCTTCATTCAGGCTTCTGAATCCTTCATGCCCGATAAACACCTCTCCTCTTACCTCAAGGCGCAGTGGTATACTCCACTTTTCTGTATCCTGGAGTAAAAGAGGCGCAGATCGTATGGTTCTGACATTTGCCGTTATCACCTCACCGTTGATACCGTCGCCACGGGTAGACGCGACAATTAGTTTACCATTTTCATATACAAGTTCTACGGCAAGGCCGTCCAGCTTCGGTTCTACGGTATAAAGCATTTCATCGTCAGTCCCTAAAATTTTCCTGACGCGACGATCAAAATCAATTATCTCTGAATCAGTGAATGCGTTTCCCAGGCTTAACATTGGAATGGAATGCGCAATAGTTTCAAACTCGCTCAATGGCGGCGCGCCAACCCGTGAGGTAGGAGAATCCGGATCGTAAAGTTCCGGCCATGCCTCTTCAAGCGCTGTCAATTCCCGCATCATCCTGTCATATTCTGCATCAGATACTTCAGGATTATCCAAAACATAATACAGGTAATTATGCCTGTGAAGCGTTTCTCTTAAGGCCTTAACCTTATTAACTATGTCTGCATCAATCTCTTTCATTGTTTATTTTATTGGCTTTAGCTGTAAGACTTATATTGTTTTCTTAAGGCAGATGCTGCTTATTGCTTCGCATACATCCCCACGGCTTTTTTTAAAGCATTGTTTGCTAAAGCCGGCTACATGTTTACCTGTTGATATTTCATCGGAAACAACAAGAACCCCTCCGACTTCAACTTCCCGAAAGCTTCCCGCAGTAAAAAGAGCGGATAGCTCCATGTCAACCGCCAATACATCCTTGTTTTGATAATACTTAACCCTTTCGCAGGTCTCCCTGTAAACAGCGTCGGTGGACCAGATAAGACCTTCATAAAAAGAAAGCCCGTTTTCCCTTAAGGCCTCCTTGATGCTTCCGGAAATGTAATCGGACGGTCGCACCAAACTTCCGTTATCCTTTCCGTAGTGCCTTGATGTTCCTTCATCAATAATAGCGCCTGTTGGAATAATAATATCTCCTATCTTGACATCAGGGGAAACCGCTCCGCACCAACCAAAAAACAAAATTTTTCGCGCGCCCCAGACAATTAATGTTTCAAGAATCATTGCCGCATATGGAGCTCCGATAAACGGACCCACAAGTGTAAAATTTTCCTGCCTGTCGTCGACATATAACCTGCTCATAAACAGCTTTATGAAACGATTTTTCTGCAAATTCATCTGGCTGCAAAGCATATGCAAATCAGATTCACTGGCTGCCATCACGGCATAATCACCAAGTTGCGGAGAATTTTTTCCTCTTACAGGCCTAACAATTGCGCCATCTTTGCTCATGGGCATATATATCACTCAATCCAAAGCAATCATTCCGGCTGTACCAGCCGCGTAAGTTCATCTTTTACTTCATCAATAATTTCATAAAACCACAGCAAATCTTCAATAGTAAGACGCCCGGCCTTTACAGGCACCCTGTCCGAACCATCCTGTTTTTTCAGTATTCTCGGGCCTATCTGAAGTTTCGGCTGGCCATTAGCATACTGGTTGATAGAAACAAGAAGCCCTGTTTCTTCACATCTCCACTTTTTAAGGACCTTATCCTTTTCCGGGTCAAAAGCCATAATATTCTCCTTTAATAAACGGTAACCGTTTACGGTTGTCGGTTCACAGTTCACAGTTTTTTCAATGAACTATGCAACGATTGAAGCATTTTGGATATTGATTTCAACCGTGAACCGATAACTGTAAACCGTGAACGGTTACTTTTTAATTCAGTTTACTGTATCACAACATTTTAAAATGACATCTAAAAAATCCTGTCCGTATTTTTCTATTTTAGCCGGCCCGATTCCGTGCACCTGGAGAAGTTCAGTCATGCTTTTTGGCGCTGATGCCGCCATCTCTTTCAGAGTCCGGTTTGAGGCTACCAGAAACAAAGGGATTCCTTCTGCCGTCCCGAATTCTTCTCTTTTTTGACGCAACAGTTCATAGAGCTCCGGAGAAAAATCTGTGGCTACCTCTGCTATAGTTCTGACCGGTTTCTTGATTTCCGGCAGATTCACAAACGCTTCCTCCTCTTTTTTCATCACCATGATCCCTTTTTTACTGAGGCCTATAGTCGGATAAAGATGATCTCCTTTGCGGACAAAACATCCCTGCCGATCTAACTGATCAACAAGATCAAGAACCTCTTCCTGGGTAAAATCAGACAGCAAGCCATATGTGGAAAGTCGATTCATTCCCTGCGAGGTTATCCATTTTCTTGAGCCGCCGGTAAGGACCTGGGCAACACGTGTCCGGCCAAACCTGCCCTGCATACGCGCCACGCAGCTCAATATTTTAAGGATTGTTGTTTCCTCCTCTTTTTTGGTCGCATCTGTTCTTTTTAGCTTTTTTTGAATGCAGTTGTCGCAGGAGCCACACTGGTCTGTTGCGCTGTCGTCCCCGAAATAGGAGAGAAGAAAATCCCATCTGCACCCTCCAAAATACCCGTAAGCCACCACCTCTTTGAGTTTTTCAAGATCATTTAGTTTTCTTTTCTCGAGGAGTTCAAAGTCTATTTTCAACTCCTCGAAGGTCGCCTGGGGACGCACTATCTTGAGGTCACGACCCGCGGCCGGTGGTATATATGTGATCAATCCGTCTGCTGAAAGCAGCCTAAGACCTCTAAGAAGCGCTGGTTTTTCAAGACCGGCGGTTTTTGTCAGAAAGTTAATTGAAACTTTTCTTCCTTTAGATCCTGCAATTTTTACAACAACGTCAAATATCTTTTTTTGAACAGGCCCTCTTGGCTTTTCTGCGCCTGCAGCGACAAAACAGAGTCGTCTCCCGGAATAGAGCCTTTCCAGGAAACCGGCCCGCTCCAGCATTTTTATGACGATCCCTATCTGTCCGGCGCTCTGGGCAGAGCTGATTGTTTCAGAAATTTCATTATTTCCAACGCTCAGATAATCTTTCCCTGTACTCTTTAAAAAGTCAAAAACATCCTGAACTGTTTCCGGCAAAGGATAGTTCATATCAATAAAGAATTCCTGAATATAGTTATCCCCCATGGAAAAAAGAAGCGTGCATATTGACTTTTCCCAATCTCTTCCTGCTCTTCCTATCTCCTGATAATACGATTCTATAGAGCCGGGAAACTGATGGTGAATGATCTGGCGTATGTTTAATTTATCAATTCCCATCCCAAAAGCATTAGTTGCCACAATTATTTCAGAGTGTCCTGTCATGAATCGTTCCTGCACACGATTTCGCGTTTCATCGTCCATGCCTGCATGGTATCCTGACACAGGATGTCCTTGATCTTTCAACAGGGTTGCCACTTCATCCACAGCTTTTCTCGTGGCGCAATATACAATCGCGGGAAGTTTTTCTTTTGCAAGCGCGGACACAAGAGCGTTTTCCTTCTCCTTTTTATTTGCGCAGTGAACTACTTTCAATTGCAGGTTGCTGCGATAAAAGCCTGTTACAAACTGTCGACAATTCTTAATATGAAGACAGGAGATGATATCTAATATAACTGATTCGGTAGCAGTGGCAGTAGCAGCAAGAATATGGTATTGTCCTATGCGTTGCAGGACTCCCCCTAACCGCAGGTAATCGGGACGAAAATCGTGCCCCCACTGGGAAATACAATGTGCTTCATCTATTGCCACAAAACTGATTTTGGAAACAGAAAGAGTGTGCAGAAATTCCTTCTGGCGAAACCGTTCAGGAGCAACATACAAAAGCTTTAAGTCTCCTGCTTCAAGTTTTTCAAGCACCTGTTTTTGCTTTGCCCAGGGAATGGTTGAGTTGATGAACGATGCGGCAATCCCTCTTTTTTGGAGAACATCCACCTGATCTTTCATTAAAGCAATAAGGGGAGAAACAACGAGGGCTGTTCCCTCACGGATTAAGGCAGGAAGCTGGTAGCAAAGCGATTTTCCTCCTCCGGTTGGCATGACCACAAGAGCATCTCTCCCTTCCAGCATTGCTCTAACCACTTCTTCCTGGCCGTGGCGAAACGAGGAGAGATCAAAATATTTTTTAAGTTCGCTTAATAGCTCCATAGGGCGGGGTAAAAACAAAGTCTTGTTGTTCTGTCATAGTCTTTTTAAAAGGCTAAAGGGAAACAGCGCGGGTTGAACCGCAAAAGCGAGTGCATTCCCCGCAGCTTGCTGCGGGGAATCTTCAAATTTTTGAAAAATCGGCAAACAATCTAAATAGTTTTTCAATCTGTTTTAACAGTGAAAGCCTGTTGTTTCGTATACTCGCATCTTCCGCCATTACCAGCGCCCCGTCAAAAAAAGCATCAACTGAATCACGCAATGAAGCTATATCAAAAAGGGCCTGTTCAAATAATCCCTTGTCAAGATCATCCAATACCTTTTCCTTAATTTTTTTATAATCAGCAAACAAAACAGCCTCACATTCATGCTGAAACAGGCTTTCATCTATATCGACTACATGAACTGGAGCGGCCTGTTTAATAATATTGACAACCCGCTTAAAAGCAATGGCCAAAGGTTGAAAATCCGGCTTGGCTTTAAGTTTTTCCAGAGCACGGGCTCTGTTCCAGATATTAGGCACATGATCTGCAGAAACAGAGATAATGGCTGCTATTACGTCTTTTGAGAATCCTTCCCCAGATAAAAGATAGGCTATCCGATTTTGCAAAAAGAGATAAACCCTGTTGGAAATCCCCTTAACTTTGTCGGCATTTCGTTCGCCGAACAGCGTTACGCTCTTTTCAATCAACTTGCTTAACGAAAAGAAAAAGCCTTTATCAAGCATTATCTGAACAATGCCTATTCCCTGGCGCCGAAGAGCATATGGATCTGAAGCGCCGGTCGGAATCATCTCTATAATGAAACAACCGCAAATAGAATCGATTTTGTCGGCAATGGCAAGAATTGCGCCTGTTTCCGTTTCAGGAAGCCGGCCTCCTGAATATGTCGGCCGATAATACTCTTCTAACGCAGATGATACCACATCAGGTTCTCCGCCGGCAGCTGCATAAACTCTTCCCATCACCCCCTGCAGTTTTGGAAACTCAAAAACAACTTGACTGACAAGATCGGCCTTGCACAAATAGGCTGCTCTCAATGCCTTTTGTTTAAAATCCGAATCAAAATTTGCAGCCTCTGCCAGATATCCGGCAAGTTTTTGAACCCTCATTACCTTATCATACACGGCCCCAAGCCCGGCCTGAAAAAGAATCCCTTTTAATTTTTCCACCAACTCTTCAAAGGGTCTCTCCACATCGCTCCTGTAAAAGAATTGAGCATCTTTAAGCCTGGCTCTAAGCACCCTTTCGTGCCCCTTTGCAACCAGAGACATATCCCTGACCAATGTATTATTTACCGTAATAAAACTTGGCATTAAATTATTTTTTTTATCAATTATGGCAAAATATTTCTGGTGCTCCCGCATTGCTGTAATCAATATCTCACGTGGAAGCTCAAGAAATTCCTTATCAAAACCACCTGACACAACAGCCGGATATTCAACAAGGTTGGTTACAATATCAACAAGTTCACCATCAGGCAGAACATAACCTCCCAAACAATGAGCAGCCTTTTGGATCTCGCTCTCGACATATTTTTTTCTATCTTCCAGATCAACCAGCACACTGGCCAAACGCAGACTTTCAACATAATCATCAGCAAAAGAAAGCTTGATTTTGCCTGGATTCATAAAGCTGTGCCCAAAAATATATCTGCCGCTTTTTACATTGCCCAAAACAAACGGGATAACTTTATCTCCTAAGAGTGCAAGGGCTGAATGTATAGGTCTTGCAAACTCAATGGATAGATCCGCCCATTTCATTGTTTTTGGAAATGGAATTGACAAAATCACATCAGGCAAAATGCTTTTAAGAAGCGTTCTTGTGGAAAGGCCTCTCTCTGTTTTCCTTGCGCATAAATACCGGCCTTTTTTTGTGTCTTTGATTGTTAAACTATTAACAGAAACCCCTAACTTCTCGGCAAATTTCTTCGCAGCCAGAGTTGGAGCGCCGTTTTCATCAAAACCGACCTTTTCAGGAGGCCCTGTTATCTCGGTCGATAACTGTTTCTGTTTACCGGCAACATCCGCGACTTCCACCGCAAGCCTTCTCGGCGTTCCAAAAATCCTGACTTTGCCGTGTTCAATACGCGCATCGTCCATCCTTTGCAAGATCAACGATAAAAGGCCATTCAGGGCCGGCCTGATATAACCGGCCGGAATCTCCTCTGTGCCTATTTCAAGCAAAAAAGTATTCATGTTTACCCCTGTTCAGAATTGCGCATTAACGGAAAGCCCTTAGCCTTCCGTTGGTTCAGATATTGTTCAGCACAGGCTCTCGCAAGATTTCTTATCCGTGCAATATAACCGGTTCTCTCTGTTACACTGATGGCTCCTCGTGCATCGAGAAGGTTAAAGGTGTGCGAACATTTCAGGCAATATTCATAAGCCGGAAAAACGAGCAGGTTATTAATCATCTGTATGGATTCATTCTCGTATTTATTGAAAAGATCCAGAAGCATATCCACGTTCGCCTTTTCGAAATTATATGTTGACTGCTCCACTTCCTGTTGATGATATATATCTCCATAAGTTATATTGTTATTCCATTTTAAATCAAAAACATTGTCCACTCCCTGAAGATACATTGCAATGCGCTCCAGGCCGTAAGTAAGCTCCACTGATACGGGTGACAGTTCAATACTGCCAGCTAATTGAAAATATGTAAATTGTGTGATTTCCATGCCATCCAGCCAGACTTCCCATCCAAGACCGGATGCGCCAAGGGTTGGCGATTCCCAGTCGTCTTCAACAAACCTTATGTCATGATCAAGAGGATCAATCCCAAGAGCCTTTAAGCTCTGGAGGTACTGTTTCTGCACATCAACCGGAGACGGCTTGAGTATTACCTGGAACTGATAATAATGCTGCAATCGATTCGGATTTTCACCATAACGGCCGTCTGTAGGACGCCTGGATGGCTGGACATAAGCCGCATTCCAGGGCTCAGGGCCAAGGACCTTAAGAAGTGTCGCAGGGTGAAATGTTCCTGCGCCGACCTCAACATCATACGGTTGAAGCAGCACACATCCTTTTCTCGACCAGAATTTCTGCAAAGATAGTATTACTTCCTGAAAATACATTTGTTTCCTCACCTTGCCGTTTATTAAATACAATTCCTAACAGTCTAACAGCCTTCAGCCTAAATCCCTAATCCTTAATTAACCACTAATCCTTTGGAATCAATATCCACATCAAGGAGACATGCCTCTTTTCTGCTCAAAAGAGCCTTTCCCCAAATATCCTTTAACCTGTCGATATCATCGATCTCGCCTATCGCCCAGATACAGCCGCCGCCCCCGGCCCCTGTAAATCTTGCGCCGCATCTGTTTTTAACAGCCAAATCAACGAGCTTTGCCCCCATCTTATCAAGCACGTCGGGTGTCATTTTTCTCCTTATGGCTGTTTCTATGTTCATTGAAGCGCAGGCTTTTTTAAAATTTTTTTCAAAAAGAGCATCATTAAACCTTTGTGTACATAAAATTATCTCTGCCCAAAGTTTGCGGTATTTGCCTGAAATAAACTGCTCAACCCACCTTTTGTTAATATTCTTTGATTCATGGGGAATTCCGCAATAAGCGAGAAGTAGATGCTTATTCAGGTTTTTATGAAAAGCTTTCTTGACTATAGTTTTTTTTCTGAAAGATGGGCCATTAATTATAGCAGGCCAGTACCATGCATTAACTCCTCCATAGACAGCGGCAAGCTGATCCTGAAGTCCGCACGGCACGCCTGCGACACTCTCTTCAAGAGCATGCGCAAGCAGCGCAATTTTCCGCCTTGGCATAGGATTAAGCGTTTGCATTTGGCCGAGCCTTGAAAATGCCGCAATAAGAGCAACCGCGGCCGCGGATGAACCTCCCAGAGCGCTGCGAGGAGGAGATGACGAGTCAACATCAATATGTACGCCTTCAGCTCCAAAATAGGCCGCAATCGCAAACATAAGTCCTAAAGGATGATTAAAAGGGGCTTTGTCTAAGGGATATTTTGCGCTTTTAAAACCCATTGAAGAAATCTTTACGATCCCTTTTTTATAAGGGAAAAGGCAGACCCTGGTTCTTAAATTCACCGCTATGTTGAAGGTGCATGGAGAAAGATGCCTGAGCGGATAATAGAAACTGCTAATATCCAGAGTTCCTCCCATGTCGATTCTGCACGGCGCAGATGCTTCAATCTGCCCTGCTTCCAGGATACCTCTTATACTCTGCATACTCCCTTTTCTCTTTTCTCTATTCTTTTTTCTCTATTCCCTATTCCCTGTCTTATCTGACGCAAAAAAGCAAGGCTACGCGGCTCCTTTCCCAAATGATAAGGCACAAACATTTCCATAAATTCCAGTCCCTCCTTTAAAGCCTGACTGGAAAATCTGATCCTGCTCACCTTGTCCAAATCTCCGCTTTTGATCCAAAGAAGCTGCTTTATAGTCCCTTTTGAAAGAGATATCTGCCGTGATGATCCGGTCACGCACCTTTCACATACAAGCCCGCCCTTTTTAAGATCAAATACCACCTCGTTTTTTTTCATCTGCTCAAGTTTAATCTTGCATATGCTGCAGAGGCTTAAGTCCGGGCAAAGGCCCGACATGGCCATAAATCTTATCTGGAACTGAATGCTAAGAGCTCTGTCAGATATTTGTCCAAGATCGAGCCCGCATAAAACATGCTGAAACAGATGATAAAGCTGGATTTGCCTTCCACCTTCTTCCATCCATTCATTAATCAGTTCTGCCCAGTAGCTTGCATAGGCCGTCTTTATTACATCTGCTCTTATCCCGACAAATGGATGTTTTAATGCAGCCTCCTGTAAAATAGAAAGTCCTGGCCTGCGACTTGTGCTGCACACAATATCTAAAACGGAAAAGAGCTCAAGAATACCTGAAAATCGTTTTGCGCTTTTTTTTGCGGATTTGGCTATTACAGGAATTTTCCCTTTATTTAATGTAAAAAAGGTAATTATAAGATCATAGTCTCCAAAATCCGTGCGGCGGAGCATGATAGCTGGCGTGGAAAAGCTTGACATCTGTTATATGCCGAGGAGAGTTGTGGCGATTGTAAAATAGAAAAATACGCTGATGATATCTATCGCCGTTGTTACAAAAGGACCTGTTGCCACGGCAGGATCGATATTTATCCGCGCAAAAAGCATAGGCACCAGAGAACCTACCAGCGCGGCAACAGACATGGAACAGATTAAAGCAACCCCAACGGATATTGCAAGCGCCCCGGTATCGTATCGAAACTGAGCAACAATGCCGATGAGGACTCCGTAAATAATGCCGAGGATAAGACCTATAGCGAGTTCCTTGAAAACAACTGACCAGATATCTCTAATGTGGAGACGTCCTGTTGCAAGACCACGGACCACAATTGTAGAGGATTGAGTGCCTATATTCCCCCCCATGCCCATGATGACAGGAATAAATGCCGCAAGATAAATAAATTTACTTAAACTCTGTTCAAAGCGACTAATAATTATAAATGCGATTATTCCGCCAATACAGCTCGCAAATAGCCATGGCAGCCTTATCCTCGTACTCCTGACGACAGACTGTGTTTCAACAAACTCCCCGCCTGCTCCTGCCATTTTCAATATATCTTCAGTAGCCTCTTCCCTGATGATATCAATAACATCATCAACTGTAACAATGCCGACAAGTTTGCCATATTCATCAACAACCGGCACGGCCAGGATATTATAACGCGCAACGATTTTTGCCACCTCTTCCTGGTCCACGTCGGTTTTCACAGCAATCACATCTGTTGTCATAAAATCTTTAAGCGGAGTGTCGGGCAAAACCACTACAAGCTGCCTCATTGAACTGACGCCTACCAGCTTGCCGTATTCATCCACCACATAAAGATAAAAGGGCATCTCAACATCCATATACTCCTTTTGCAGTGACGCAATCGCCCCTCTGGCTGTTATATCCTCCCTTAATGCGATAAAATCAGGGACCATAATACCGCCCGCGGTATCATCTCCATAACGGAGCAAGCCTTCAACCTCTTCGGAACCCTCCTTTTTCATCTTTTCAAGAATAGAAGCGGATTTATCCTCTGGAAGTCGTCCAATCAGATCAGCAACATCATCAGTCGGCATATGATCCAGGATTTCAACAATAGCATCCAAATCCATTCCTTCAACAAATTCCATGAAGGTATCTTCATCAAGTTCGCTGAAAAGTACCCCTTTCTGCTCTATATCGCTTATCATGTCGAAGAGTTTTCTCTGCTGGGGAAGAGATAAAGAACGAAACACCACTGCCAGATCAGCCACATGTGTCTTATCAACTATCTTGACAAGGTGGGTTGTGGCATCCCGTCTCAGCAATCTCCTGATGCTTTCGATAAGTATTTTATGACGATCACTTTGCATAACTCATTACCATAACAAAAAGAATTGAGGAATTGAGGAATTAAGGGATTAAGGGATTAAAATCAGTAAAATACCTTCAATTCTTCAATTCTTCAATTCCTAAATTCCTAAATTTCTAAATTCCTCATATGCTTTTTTATGGAAGTTGGATATTTACTACCTGTCCTCTCTTCCCTAAAACCTCTATGGGTTTATCATTTAAAATCAATTGAACACCTGTTGCATTGCCGATCAATAAATTAAAACCAGCCGACGCTTCAAGCTCAAAGCGATCTCCGGGTTTGAGGCTGTATTCTTTCGGCATCCGACCATCTATTATTACCTTTATCCAGGTTGTTTCAATTGTTATTATACTAAGCAATAAACTTTTTTTGGATTGTTTGTCGACTAAATTGGAGTCTAACTCACTGCCAAGATCGACTTTGGAAGCAATGTTATCAATACCTTTACCTGTCTTATTATTATCATCGCCGGTATTAGTATTAACCTGGCTGTCGGTTTGAAGAGGGCTGTGAAAAACAGACATCGCAAAAACAGATAAAACGATAATACATATCATCGCCCCAAGAGACAGCAGCAAATGAGGCCAAAATCTTGTGCTCAAATTGTCAAAATCCGCTTCAGACTTTACATTTGCCTGATAAGCATTAAGACTTGAAGTGTAACGCCTTACAGCCTCATCTCCATCAACGCCGACAGCTTCTGCATAAGCGCGCAAAAATCCTTTAACAAAAACCTCGGAAGGCAGCCTGTTATGATCCTCCTTCTCAATAAGAAGGAGATAGTTTATTCCAATCCTGGTTTTTTCTGAAACCTCGTCAAGGCTGATTCCCTTCTCAACCCGTATTGCCTTAAGATAATATCCAAATGAAAGAGAGTTTTTATTAATCATTTTATTGTCTTTATATGAGATTTTTTATGGAGATCATCAAGCCATGATCTGAATTTTTTATCAACTATCTCTCTGAAAAGCTTTTCTTCTATCTCGGCTGTTACTTCTTCCAACGATTTTCCAGGATTATCTACAACTTCTGAGATATAAAATATCTGATATCCATAATCGGTATCGAGCACAGATGTAAACTCACCCACCCCCAATCCTTTTATTGCCTCTCGCAATTGTGGTGAAAGCTCATTGATTGCAAATAATCCAAGCTCGCAGCTCCCTGAAGATTCGGAATAGGAGTTAGCCATTTCTTCAAAAGGTTGTCCTGTCTTTAATTTCGCAAGCACAGCCTGCATCCTTTTTTGAATTGAAAATTTCTTTGCTTCATCAGCAAAAGGAGGGACTTTCATAATTATATTCTGGAGACGGTATTTTTTCTCTCCACAATATTTATCGCTGTGCGCTTCATAATATAACTTTACATCCTGTCTGGTAATGACGACCTTGGATTTGATTTCACGGTTAACCAGCTTTGCCCTGAGTATCTGCTCCTTTATACTCTTTCGATACTCTTCCATGTTTAGCCCCTGTCTGACCAACTCTTGTCTGAGCTCTTCATCAGTATAATAGTTTATCTCTTTAATACGCTCAACTGCCGCATCAATCTCTTTTTCACCTACAGAAATCTTAAACCGTTTTATTTCCTGATCAGTAAGTTTCTGATCAATAAGCTGGCTGAGTATATCATCGCGTATCTTAAAGAGCATTTTACGCTCCTTCTCAAGGGGATATCCAAGTGTTTTGATTTTGTCTGCATATGGTTTGGCAAATTGGTTTAATTCGGAAAGCGTAATGATATCATCATTAACAACAGCTACAATACGATCAACGACCTCTGCGCTGTCTGCCATATTGACTGCGGTAAAACATAAAACCAAAACAAGGCATATTACCCTGCACACTAAATGCTTAATAATTCCTATAATATTTTTACCCATTAATTTAATCCTAAACATAATTTTGATGGCATCGTAAAAAGTTATTTGTGAGCGAGATTGAGCAGTTTTGGAAAAAGATTCAGATTGAGCCTGACGTTAAAAATTGCAAGCTGTTTGAGGCCGTTAGGCCGAGTTCTTGCAATTTAGTCAGGATTAATCTGAATCCCAAAAATGCTCATGGAGCGAACAAATCGTACCTTTTACGAGACCATCAATTTCGACCGGCTTGTATTTATTAGATTGCTTCGTCGTTGCACTCCTCGCAATGACTCAGGATATAACTTTTTACTAAGCAATGACGTGTTCCCACTCTTTTTTGTTTATTTCAATCAAATATTTTTTTCTAAGATTCTCTATCCATGGTTTATAGGCTTCTTCCGCTTTTTTTCTGCGCAACTGTTTTACGATTATTCTATTTAAATCCCCATCTGCATTATCAGTACCGACGGATAGGGCGGATGGTCCGCCGTGCCCATTATAATGTTTTTCATAATAGTTCGATATGTCTTCAGGAGTTATTACAACATGTTCCTTTAACTCTCTTTCAACCACCTTCTCTATCAGCAAACGCTTCCCAAGCTCTTTTTCCCACAAATTGTATGAAACAGCGTACTCAAGTAAAATCTGCTCAAAAGCATTATCATCATAATCTCCCTTCATTCGTGCAACAGCTTCGTCAACCTCTGAATCAGAAATCTCGACATTTAGCTCTTTTGCCCTTTCTAATATAATCATCTCCTCTATCAACTGGCTCAAAAGCCGCAACTTAGCTCCCCTGCAAGAATCCGGCTCCTGCAATGCATTATGGGAATAAGCTGTTCTGATAATTTCAAAGGCTCTGTTGAAGTCATCTGTTGTAGCAACTCTGTCTCCGACTCTAATTAAATAATTATCGCTGGGTGCTGAATGTAAATCAGATCCATAATCACCGCAACCTGTCAGGATATAAATAATCAATAAGGCTCCAAACATTGGAGACAATTTATTAGAGTATCTTATCATTCCCCTTATCCCTTAATCCTTAATTGGTAAGTGCCACAACATCGTGGACTGCGAGATGTGCCACGACATCGTGGACTT
>JACKQG010000894.1_pt1 | contig 42066 bp, 31 predicted proteins | sample 8237621 | NCBI WGS metagenome assembly JACKQG01 (sample SAMN15677084, study PRJNA649215) | marine metagenome | biome: marine; feature: Black Sea; material: saline water; isolation source: suspended particulate matter (SPM) from the Black Sea western gyre | collected 2013-06-09/2013-06-10 | depth... | reverse complement strand
CTAGTTTGCCGGCTGGGGAGTGTTGCGGCGGAATTCGCCGGCCCGCTGCGAGAACAAGGCGTTGGACATGTCGTTGCGAAACTGGCCCATGATCTGCGGCGCGGCCTGCTGGAGGGCGTTGCGCAGTGTTTGTTCGAGAATCAACGGGCTGGGGATGGATCGAAAGCGGAAGTTCGGAACACCGACGACGATGTCGATGGGCGTTTCGATCAAATCTTCGGCCTCGTTCAGCAATTCGGCCTGCATGGCGATGTCGGCGATCTTCTCCTTCTTCGTGTTTTCGCCCAGGTTGATGCGATACGTGGGGATCCAGCGCAGGCCGGGACGGAAGTAGGCAATCAGCAGCTCGCGCCGCTTGCCGGCTTCTGCGAAATGGAACGTCAGTCGCTTGGTCTGTTTGGTGCTCGTGACCGTTCGCGTGAGTTTGGTTACCATCTCGTCGACCGTCAGTCGCCGGATTTCGTTGGCCGACAACAACACGTCGCCGGTGACGGTACGCAGCACGAAATGAGTGCCCGTGATCGTGGACACGGACTGGGAAGACGAAGTCGACGGCGGTTGAGCACTGATCGGGCGAACGCTGGACAATCGCGAACTGAGCGGCGATTCATAGGCAGCTCGAACCGCATCGGTCATTGGCGCGTTGGTTTCCTGGGTCAGCACCTCCTGGATCACGCCCGAAAGGAGCGACTCGTCGGGCAATTGCACCGAGCAGGTCTTGCCGAGGTTCGCTTTAAGGATTTCGATGGTCTCGGTACAGGAAACTTCCTTCTCTTCGGCCTTCTTCTCTTCCACTCGGCTGGCGATCAGTGCGGTCATGCGACCCTCTTTGGGCGTCGCCCAAAACGACCCCAAGACGGCCGCGTCGGGAACCTCGTTCGTGTAGATTTCGCCGTTTTCATCCGTTACTGCCACGCCACGCTTGAGAATCAGCGCGTAGCCGTCCTTGAAAACGACCACTCGTTCCGTTTTCAGATCAAGCTCCGAGCCTCCAGATTCCGCAGCATGTGCCCGTTCAACGAGATTTACACTACAGCCAAGCGATGCCCACATGGCCGCGCCAAAGATGTACAGGAAGGTCGAGAATCGGACTCTGGAATGGGAACTTGATGTGGTCATGGTGTTGACTCCTTGTAACGCGGGAACAAACTCAACCACCCGAATTCTAGCAACTCTTTGACAAGCTCGGTGTAACTGATTCGTAACGCGGCTGCAGAGGGAGTGGCGTTTAGATGAACGAAGGAGCCGTTAGAGAGTTGTAGGCCCTTTCCTACTCCACATCGATGACGAGTTGTCGATGTTACGGGAGATTAAAGAATGGCAGGGGAATAGGGGCAGGGGAATGTGCCGCTATGGTATTCCCCTGCCCCCATTCCCCTGCCTTTCTTTTCTTCACCCACTTCAACGCCTCACTCATCGCGCGTACCAGGACAGCGATTCGCTCCATTTGGCATAGGCTGACGAGGGGCGCGATGGCTATCGGGCCTCCTGAGTTTTCGATATCGTCCGTCAACCTGCTCCGATGCGCACCGTGCAGTCGTGGCGATTGGTCTCTTCGACACGGATCTTCACGTCAAGCAACGCTTTCAATACCTCGATGTGTGTTGTCGAGTGCGGGGACAAGGCAAGAGTGCGAAACACACCACCTCCCGATCCCTGATAGGCTCCGATGCCCAGCGGCAGCATAAGTTGGTCGGCAAGGTTCTCGCCGACCGGTACGCCCGCCTCCATGTATCGCAAAGCGGATTCCAGCACGCGTGAGGCAACGGTTTCCGCTCGCACGCCGCGCTGGCCAAAGCCGGTAAACAGCTCCGTGACGTTTGCCGAGTTCAGTTCGATCATCACCACATTACCGGGCCCCGGCGAACCGGTCACCTCATCAACCTCGAAGCACGATTTGTCCCAGCCGGTCTTGTTGGCGATCGTATTACATTCTCGCTCGGCAATGTGTAGCGGCAAGTTGGCGACTACGGCCCGGACGCGTCGAGCGGCGATCTCACCACGGTCGACCAGTTCCAATCGGCCAAGCTTCTGGGCAGGTTGGATTTCCACCGTAAACTTACCGCCGCCTGCTGGGTAGAATCCCGGGTATTCCAACTTGGTCTTCACTCGCGGCCCGAGACCGGCAACGAGCGGCAAGTACGCTTTCGCAAGGAAGTCATAAGGCGGAGCGAACGGGTTATGCGTGCCGCCCTCGAGGGTAACGGTGGAAACGTCGTCGGCGATCATCAGAGCAGGCAAGATCGTCTGCAGAACCAGTGTCGTGCTGCCGGCGGTGGTGATTCGGAAGGAATAGTCGCCGGCTTTGACTTTCCCCGGCCGGAATGCCAACCGCGACGAACCGATTTCTGCTCCGTCGACCTTCGCATCCGAGATCTTGCGAGCCGCCTGGACCGCCGTCAAATGCTGGCGCCGAAGTCCAGGCTTCCTGCGGCCCGCGCGCACGCGATTGATCGTCACTGGCTTGCCCGTAACTAGGGACAAAGCCACCGACGACCGAACGATCTGTCCGCCGCCTTCGCCTTGTGATCCGTCAATGGTCAGCATCTTCCACCCGTCGTCACGTACCGTCTGTCAGTATGTCAGACGCACTGGCGAAGTCTTAGGTTCACCTCGCTCGCACGTGCGCCAGCCACCTATCCAACGTGATGAACAAATCGTATCCTGTAGTGTCCGTCCTTGATAGAGTCTTACTCGGCAGCATGCGCACCTTGTGGGGCACGTTTCCAACGTGCCTATTGGGCCGCAGGCACGTTGGAAACGTGCCCCACATTTGGAGAGAACCATGACCGAAGCGAAACCGGCTAAGGAGAAGATCCCGGCGGGTGAAAATGCGTGTGACTATTGCTCGGGGAAGTGCTGCCGGTACTTTGCGTTGCCTATCGACACACCCGATTCACGCAGGGATTTGGACTTCATTCGCTGGTACCTGCTCCACGATCAAGCCACCGTTTTTGTCGAGGACGACGATTGGTACTTGTTGGTCCATACGGAGTGCAAGCACCTGCTCCCGGACAACCGCTGTGCGATCTACGAAATCCGACCGCAGATCTGCCGCGAGTACAAGACGGACATCTGCGAATACGACGACGATTGGACCTATGATCGCTACTTCGAGACTCCCGAACAGGTCCAAGAATACATCGATGCCGTCTTCCCGAATGGATCGGGAAAGAGCATCCGCAGCCCGAAACCGGAGCTGCTGCCCGTGCTTGCATAAGTTTCCAGACAAATGAGCCAACAACCACGGATTCAGCCACGTACGCTCAAAGGATTCCGGGACTATTTGCCCGAAGCGATGATTCCTCGCGAGCGGTTGATTGATACGGCCAAGCGTGTCTATCGCTCCTACGGTTTCAGCCCCATCGACACGCCGACGCTGGAGTACCTGGAGGTGCTGACCGGCAAAGGCGGCGACGAGACGGACCGGCAGCTCTACCGGTTCCAGGATCATGGCGGGCGCGACGTGGGGATGCGTTTCGATCTGACGGTTCCGCTGGCCCGCTTCGTGGCTCAGCACATCTCCGAAATCGGCACGCCGTTCAAGCGCTATCACATCGCCGCAGTCTGGCGTGGCGAGAACACCCAGCGAGGTCGCTATCGCGAATTCATGCAGTGCGATTTCGATACGATCGGCACCAGGTCGGTGGCCGCGGACATCGAAACGGCATTGGTGATTCACGACTTGATGCAGGCCATCGGTTTCTCGCGTTTCACAATTCGCATAAACAACCGTGCGGTATTGAACGGCCTGCTGGAGAAGCTCGGATTGATCGATAAATCAGCCGATGTTCTGCGAGCCCTGGACAAGCTCGCAAAGATCGGCGCAGAGAAAGTCGCCAACGAGATGGTGGCTGTGGCCGGGACCAGCGAGGATCAGGTTAACCAGGTACTGCGATTGGCCGAGTTGTCCGGTTCGAACGACCAGGTCCTCGGTCAACTGAGTTCGCTGGTTACAGGCAGCCAGATCGGCGAGGAGGGCGTCGAGCGACTAGCACAGATCATGAGCGGCATCAAAGCGGCCGGCGTCGCGGAAGAGCGCGTCGTGTTCGACGTTTCGATCGCCCGCGGATTGGACTACTACACGGGCGCGATTTTCGAGACGTTCTTGGACGACTTGCCGACGATCGGCAGCGTCTGTTCGGGCGGCAGGTACGACAGTCTGGCGAGTCTGTACACCAAACAGGATCTGCCGGGAATCGGCGCATCGCTGGGACTGGATCGTCTCCTGGCGGCCATGGAAGAGTTGGGAATGATCGCGAAGGTGCGTACGCCGGCCGAGGTCTTGGTGACCTATTTCGACCGCGAGCGATTGGGCGATTACCTGCGACTGGCAGGCCAGGTGCGAGCAGCGGGTGTAGGGGTCGAGGTTTTCCCAGACGCCAAGAAGCTCAAGCAACAGTTGAAGTACGCCGACCAGCGCGGTTTTCGCGTGGCCCTGATCGCCGGCAGTCGCGAATTCGAAACGAACACCTGCCAAGTCAAGAACCTGCAAACCGGTCAGAGCGAAGAGTGTTCGCTAGCCGACGACGCCAAAGCGGTGATCGAAGCCATCCGGCGGATGACCGGAACCGGATGAGGGAGGACGGGTGTCGGGTTTCAGGTGTCGGGATACGATGCCCTGAAACAGCAGTTACCTCGGTCCTCTCTTCCCTGACACCCGAAACCTGACTCCCATTCCCCCCGCCTACGCCTTGGCCAGACACTCCTCCAGGTACCTGCGTGCCCGGTTGATTTCCTCGGTGACGGCCGTTGCGGTTTCCAGGATCGGTATGCCGCGCGGTACCGGGTGCATGAAGATTTCGGTGAAACCTTGGTAGTTGATTTCTTTCAGCGCTTTGAGAATCGGCGTGAAGTCCAGCGGGCCGCGTCCCGGCATCTGTAGCAGTTCCTGCTCTTTGGGCAGTTTCTCCATGCAGCCCATGCCGTGCTGCCAACCTTGGAAATGGACGAGTGACTCGCCCAAGTCGGTGATCGCTTTGGCGATCACCTCTTCCTCTTGCGGCAAGTGATACGGCGCCAAGGCAATGCCCAGATGCTTCGATTTGGCGAACTCGGCGAAATAGCGGATCGAATCCGGGCTGTGGATCAGAGAATGGCCGTGATTCTCAATCCCGATTGCCACGCCCAATTCCTCGGCAACGGCGGCGTGCGGCTGCAGACTTTCCACGAATGCCTTCACCTGATCTCGCAGCGTTTTGCCTTCCGCGTTCTTGGCACCCGTAACGATCACACGGCCGCCGAACTTCTTCAGCACGCGCATCTCGTCCTGCAGTTTGTACGGCCCCAGATCGTAACGCGTGATCATGCCCAGACCCACGTCATGGTCCTTGAGCATTTCCATGAACCGCTCGTGTCCCAGGTCCTCGACCTGCTCGCGATGATTGGCGTGACGTCGCGGCCAAATGTCGATGTATTTGGCGCCGGTCTTCTTGACCTCCGGCAAGACCTCGGCCAAAGGCATCTCGCCGTACATGGGGGACGCGAGAATGTAATTCAGCCGAAACGACGATTTCGGATTAGCGCGCGCTACACGGTTACCAAGCAGGCCAACAGCCAAGGAGGAACACACTCCGGCGGTGAACTGTCGACGATTCAAACACATCTCTTTCATAGTTTTGTGACCCCCCTGCCCTACCCTCTTGCTCTTGAACTTCTTGACTCTGCGACTCTCCTAGGCAATCTTAAAGCCTTTACGCTGATCGCGGCACAGCCACTGGTTGGCCTCGTCGTCGCCGATGAACGTCTCCGCCTCCGGATCCCATTGCAACGGCCGGCCCAGCCGCATCGAGATGTTGCCGATGTGGCAGGTGGTGACGCTCTGGTGCTGACTGACCACGTCGGAAATCGGCTCTTCGCGGGTCTTGATGCAATCGAAGAAATTGCCCATGTGATTGACGATCGAATCCAATTTGCCCATGCGCTCCGGGCGGTCCAGGTTGTCGTGGGCGTACAGTTTGAATTCTTCCCGCGGCAGCGGGTCCTGCTCCAGGTCCTCGACCGGTTTGCCCGATACGGTCCCACGGTTGACGAAAATGCGCCCATCAGTGCCTGTGAACATGACACCATTTCGCCCGTTGTCCGCGACCGTCATTACGACTCCGTTGGCGTATTTGTATTCGGCGTAGTAGTCGACGGCTACGTTGTATCCGTTCGTAACGTTTGGAAACTTGGCCGTGCTTTTCACCGCGACTGGCAACGAACCGATTCCCCATTGTGCGATGTCCAGATGGTGGGCGCCCCAATCGGTCATCTGGCCGCCAGAGTACTCGTACCACCAGCGGAACGTGTAATGACACCGCTCTTTGATGTACGGCACATCGGGCGTTTGACCTTGCCACACGTCCCAATTCAAGTTCGGCGGCGGCGTTTCTGGTTGGAACGAACCACTGGTCTTGTTCTTGCCGAGTATCACGTCTACGCGCTGAAGTTGCCCGATGCGGCCTTGACGCACCAGTTCCATGCCCAAACGAAAGCGGTGGTCACTCCGCTGCCACGAGCCGACTTGGACGACCCGGCCGGTTTCCTTGACGACGCGCGTCATCAGCTTGCCTTCATCGACCGTCAGAGTCAGCGGCTTTTCGATGTAGACGTCCTTGCCAGCGCGACATGCGTCGACGACCATCGCCGTGTGCCAATGGTCGGGCGTTCCGATCGTAATGACGTCGATGTCCTTCCGATCGAGCATCTTGCGGTAGTCTTCGTACAAATCGGCCTTGCCGCCAAACTGCTCTTTCGCCTTCTCGGCGATCTCTCGATCGACATCACAAATCGCCACAATATCGCCGTGGGCCACCGCCTTATCAGCGACGACGGAGCCTTGATATCGCATGCCGATCGAACCGATGCGAAAACGATCGTTTGCAGAAGTTGGTTTGTCTTGGGCCGCCGCATCGGCGGTGAAGAAGTAGGGAGCGAAAGCGCAACCTGCGACTGCACCGGCAGCGTTTCTAAGGAAGGACCTACGTGAAGTGGTAGCGGACATTGGTGAATCCTTTACGACCGAAGCTCGTTTGAGTTCTGGAAGAAGTCAGCATGGTTTAGCGGCCTACCATTATAGGCCAATCTAGCCGCGTTTCACACCGGATCCGATATGACCCAGGGTTTGCGATACTCCTCGCGACGCAGCAGGGCGTTGCCGGCTTCGCTGTTCGTGAACCGCTCTGTTTTGGGGTCGACCACCAGCTTTTCGCCGCCCAGCCGATAGCTAATGTTGGCGTATTGCGGCAGCAATGTGCTCAAATGACCTTCTTCGATGTCGGCGTTCGATCGCCGCCGGTTGCGCACGGCATCCAGAAAATCGTCGCGATGTGGTTCGTCGGACCAGCGGCCGTACTCCTGCGCAACCACCACGGGCTTTCGCTGGTGGGGCCGGCCAAACACCTGCCAACCCATTCCGTGCCGGCCGACAATCATCAGGCCCTTGGTGCCGTATAACTCGATGCGCGAGGCGTTTTGCGGCCAATGAGGAAAGATGTCGCCGTCGCGCAACTCCTGATCGGCCAGTAGCATGTACGGCGTGAACAGGGTCATTTCGAAAGTCATCACCAGCTTGTCGAAGTCGTATACGGCCATCTGTGTATCGGGGGTGTCAAACACTCCCTCTTCGGCCCAGCGGCCGCCTGTCGAGTAGACCGACTTGGGATGCCGCACGTTGCACAACCAGCGGGCCAAATCGTATTGGTGGATGCTGTCGTTGATACTGTCTCCGCCGGAATAGCGCCAGAAGTGGTTCCAGTGTTCCCAATAGTTGAAGTTGTATCGCGCCTCCGGCGCCGGACCGTTCCACATATTCCAGTCCAGACCCTCGGGCGGATCGCCATCGTCCACTGCCGGCCGATTGCCCCAGATCTTCTGGTTGTAAACGCGGCACATGTGGATGTCGCCCAGTTCGCCGTTTTCGATGTACTCCTTGGCTTTCTTCATGTACGGCGCGCTGCGGCTTTGCGTACCAAGTTGAACCACGCGTTCGTACTTGCGCGCCGCCTCGACCATCTTTCGCCCTTCCCAAGGGTTTTGCGAAGCGGGCTTTTCCACGTAAACGTCCTTGCCCGCTTGGCAACTCCATACGGTCACAAGCGCGTGCCAATGGTCGGGGGTCCCGGTGACAATGGCGTCGACCGACTTGTCGTCCAGCACGCGGCGGAAGTCGGACACGCACTTGGGGGCACGGCCTTGAGCCCGCGCCACGCCCTCCGGTCGCGGCAGCGCGCCCAAATCCGGCGGCGTAAAACGCATGTACCCCTTGGACGCCGAGGTTTCGAACACCCGCGAATCCACGTCGGCCATGTACGCGATCTCGCAGTCGCCCCGCAAGGCAAACCCCATGGCCAACAAGTGCCCACGCCCGCGAATGCCCACGATTCCCAATACGGGCTTCTCGTTGGGCGAAACCGCTTTGGCGCGACCGGGGTGTGTAAGCAGCGTCGCCCCAACCGAGGCGCCGATACCCAGTTGCTTTGAATGCTGAAGAAACTGACGACGGGTCACTTTGGTCATGGGAATCACTCCTTGGCGGAAGGCGTGGAAGTCTTACTTGGAAACATGCGAGTGGGTCTTTGTAGGGTGGGCCAAGTCTTCGCGGGCCCACCGGCTGCTGGTCGGACGATGCGGTGGGCCCGCGAAGACTTGGCCCACCCTACGAGGCCCGCCCGAGGTCGCGTCCGTCATTGTAGCCTGCTGCGACGGCGCCCGCCATGTTTCCGAGGGATGTTGCACGGGGAATCTGCTTCGGGCAGACTAACGGGTGAATTCGTCCAGCATACTGCTCGTACAACGGAGAAATCACAATGCGAAAAGTCGTCTATGTCGTGATCGTTCTTGGATTGACCGTGGGCGCGCGAACCTTCGCGGCTGACGTGGTGCTTGAGAATGCACGCTTTCGTGCCGTGTTGGGGGAAGATGCGGTGTGGCGTTCTCTAGTGGATAAAGCAACAAATACGGAATACTGTGCTGCAGACAAGAAGGTGACGTTTGGCACCGTACGCGTCGACGGGAAAACGCGCAACGCCAATCGCGTGGAACTTGCCGATGACCGACTGACGGTTGCCTTTGCTGACTGCGACGCGAAACTGACCTACTCCGTCGAGGTGACCGACGACTGGATTGCGTTTCGTCTGGTCGAACTGTCCGGAACGCGGCCGACTCACGCGACACTCGTTCGCCTCGGGGTGACGATCACCGAGCGAGGCGGGTCGCGGCTGAACGCAGCTTGGAACGATAAGTACTCCATCTGCCTGCGGGGGATCAACCTTCAGAGCCAAGGTTCGTGCAGCCGGCGAAGCGATCACACGCTGTTGAGTATGACTTCGCAGGATGCGCCGGGGCCGAAGCTGGAGGGTGCCGGGGCCGCCCTCATCGCAGCACCGACTTCTGATCTGAGGGCGATCCTTTGTCGCTTATCCGCAGACTACGATTTGGCTCGAAACGAAGGTGATGGCGTGCCATCGCATGACCTACCGATCGCTCGCCAGTCCTACTGGTTCCTCAGCTTTGGCGAGAAGGACGTCGACACGGTAATCGAGTATTGCCGCAAGGCAGGATTTCGCCAGGTTATGTTGAGCTCGAATGCATGGTGCGCGAGTGTGGGGCACTTCACCTTCAGAGAAAACGCGTATCCCGACGGCATCGAGAGCTTGCGACGTACCGTGGCAAAGCTCCACGAGAACGGAATCCTCGTCGGCATGCACACATTTGCATCGAAGATCTCGAAGATGGACCCTTACGTTACGCCAATACCCAATCGCGGCTTCTGGGTGGACCGGTCGGCCACGCTTGCCGCCGATGTTACTGCGGACCAGACAACGATTCGTACCGAAGACGATTTGAGTCAGTGGCCGGGCAGCCCGGTGTGCAAGCAGAAGGTCTGGGAAGGGCACGTATCTAAACACCAGGAAGTGATCATCGACAACGAGATCATCCGTTTTGAATCAATCGGCCCGGAGGGCAAGTGGGACACGTTCCTTGGCTGCCAGCGAGGCGCATGGGGCACGCAGGCGGCTGCTCACAAGGCACAGACGGAATGCCGACATTACGGCGTGGACGGCTGCATCAACGGCTACATCATCGACCAGGATTCGCCGTTGTTCCAGAAGTCCACCTCGCGGTTGGCTCACGTTTTCAATCACTGCGATTTCGATATGGTGTACTTCGACGGCAGCGAGGACGTGGACCGCCGCCGCTACCACTACTACTCGTCCAATGCCCACGCCGTACCGATGCGGAAGTTCAAGAAACGTCCGGTCATCCACATGGGCGGCGGGCGCACGCATGGACTCTGGCACTCGTTCACTCGCTACGGAACGATTGACCAGTATCCAGGCACCTACCTGGCATACCTTCATGCCGGCGGCTCGATCGACGATTGGCCGACCTGCAAAGACCACATCGACCGAACGCTGCGCCGAGTGATCGCTGGCCATGAAGATATGACTCCGGGCGAACTCGGCTGGTTCGGCATCGGGCCCAAAAGCGGCAACTACGATGGACTGCAGTTCGACGAGATCGAATACCTGATGTGCAAGTCACTGGCCTACGACTCGCCGATCTCGCTGCAGACCAGCTTCTCGCGCATGGAGGCTCATCCACTCACACCGGACATCCTGGAAATCGTCCGTCAGTATGAACAGCTCCGGCTCGGGTACACCGTGCCGGCGCAGACGCTCCAGCGCCTACAGGAACAAGGCAAGGATTTCGTGAAGTTGCCCCATAGTCTCACGGACGCGGGCGACTCGCCGGAGTTTGTCCAGGTCGCGGCGCTGGACAAGGTGGCCGGAACACACGATGTGCGGGCGTTTGTTGGCCAATGGCGTGGCGGCACGATTGCGACGGTTTGGCATTACGTAGGCAAGCAGGCAGAGTTGTTCGTGGACACCGGCGACGTGAAGGTTTACGACGTGCGCGGCGAAACGGTGAAAACAGAGGAACGGGCGGCCAAAACCTGCGTGCCCTTGGACCAGCGGCGCATGCTGCTGCATTTCCCGGACACGTCGCCGGCCGAAGTGCGGAAGCTGTTGACCGACGCGACGCTCGAAGTGCGCAAGCCAGTGGTAAATTGGATCCAAGCGGAAGATTTCCAAAGCTGCGTCGGCAGCATGGTCAAGGGCTCGGCAGCCGGTGTCCAGGAACCCGAAGCGATGGGCGAAGTGGTTCTGTGCTCGGGACGTTTCGACCGAATCGGCAGTACGCCGTGCTACACGGAATACAAGGTTGATGTCCCGCACAAAGGCCGGTGGACGTTATGGGCGCGCGTTCGCTATCCGACGGGCGGCGACATGTCGTTCGGATTGGTGTTGCCCGACCAGGAAGTAACACTGTCCGGCAATCAGGTAGTGGGCAATTGTGGCGTGAACGACAAGAAGTGGCACTGGACCGGCCGTGGCGGAGGCGTAACGACCGTGCCGCCTGGATCGCCAATCGTCTTCAATTTGGAGGCGGGCGAGTTCGTCTTCCGCATCTACCCGCGCGAGGGGCCCGGTACCGCCGCCGGCAATCCGCGGCTCGACTGTTTCTGCCTCACCGAAGACCCCGACTACCGCCCCAGCGATGCTGACGCCAAGGCGGCGTTCAAATGAACGAGTGCTCTCCGTCGGCCGTGCCCTGTATCTTTCCGGTGGCCGATTGATGAAACTGCCAAAGAAAGAGTGACGAACCATGGCTGAAAGAACGGACCGCCGGCGATTCTTGAATAGAAGCCTCCAAAGCGTTGCTGGAGTGAGCGCGGCCTGTAGCCTGGGAGAGCGGGTACTCCTGGCCGCGCCGGAGGACGAGGCGACTCAGAGCGAGAGACCGAAGCCCGGGATCGCTCCGGGGCCCCTGCCTTGCGGAAAAATCGGAAACGTGAGCATCAGCCGGCTGTTCATGGGCGGCAATATGATCGGTGCGTATGCACACAGCCGGGACTTGATGTACGTACCGGAGTTGTTTCGGGCATACAACACCGAAAGCAAGATCTTCGAGACCCTGGAACTGGCCGAGCAGTGCGGGATCAATACGGTCATGCTGGACCCGCGCGACTGGCCCACCGTGCTCAAGTACAAACGCGAACGTGGTGGACAGATCCAGACGTTGATCGGCGCCCGCTGGCTAGGCGACATGACAAAGACCGGCGACCAGATCAAGCGACTTGTCGACGAGGGAGCCACGATCCTCTATCTGCTCGGCGTGCACGCCGATCGACGCCTCCTCGCCGGCGACCCGGACACGATCGGGAGAGTGGTGGATTTGATCAAACAACAGGGCGTGCCAGCCGGTGTGGGAAGCCACTCCCTCCAGACTCCCATCACTTGCGAAAGAGACAAAGTCAACGCAGACTTCTACGTGAAGAGTTTCCACATGGACCGGTACTGGTCCGCTTCGCCGCAGGACAAGCGAGAGGAGTGGTGCTGGTACAAGGGGCGTCGGACCGAGCACGGGTATTACCACGACAACATCTGGTGCCTTGATGCCGAGAAAACGGCGGCGTTCATGGAAAGCGTGGACAAGCCGTGGGTGGCCTTCAAAGTGATGGCAGCCGGGGCCATTCATCCGAAGACCGCCTTCTCCCACGCCTACCGCAACGGCGCCGATTTCATCGTGGCCGGCATGTTCGACTTCCAGGTCGAGCAAGACGTCCAGATTGCCCGGGAGACCTTGGCGAAAATCAGCGACCGCAAACGGCCGTGGCGCGCCTGAGTTCCTTCGCAAGCAACTCTATATCCGCCGCGGTTGATCGTTCTGTCATGTAAAGAACTGGCGACGTTTCGCACTAGTGCTTTGTCAATTCTAGAACGTGGGGTAAGCATCCTGCTTGCCAAAGCCTCCACCTCGTTCATCGCAAGCTAGAAGCTTACGCCACGAGAACGCGAACCCTAAATCTAAGAATTAGCAAAGCGCTAGTCTTCCTTTTTCTTCTTTGCCTCACGCGCGATCATCGTTGCTTCAAGGGTCGGATTGCCGGCAGACTTCAAGTCGATCGTGGCAACAAGCTGAGGGGGACCAGGTAGGTCTTTTTTTTGCTTGGAACCCGTAGGAAAAACGTAGAGATATGCTTTCTGTTCGTTGTGATCCGTTATTTCAACCGTGAGGCCGCCCAGCCCGCCCATGATTGTGTCAAAATCCGCATCGTATCGGGGTGAATCGGCCTGATTATTGGCCGCTCCAAACAGTACGATGACTGCTGCAGAGAAAACGCAACCAATCACGAAGGAGGCCGGTTTCTGAAAATGGCTTGACATGAAAGTCTCTCCAAGAATTCAGGTACATAAACGTTTCCATTCCACACATCGTTGCCCAACGTCAAATTGTATCAAATCCGCCAGACGCGAGCGAAATCGCGCAAGAAGTCTTCGAAGACATGAATCGCAGAAGCCTGAAAGGACTTTCGAGTTGACACGCCAAGCCATTTCGCCCAAAGTAATGTGGCAATTTCTGTCCCCTGACTGTTTGGCCCTTTGACGCTGCCAGCGGTTGCGTCGCAAGGCTCCCAAGAAAGAGCCCTTCGATTCGAGTGTGGCACGTGGAATCAATCATCAATCTGTGGAACGAGTGCGACCGGTTGTGTCAATCGGCGATTGCCGTGGGGGCCGTGCTGGTCGTCTATCTTCTCATCCGCTGGGTCGTGCTTCACAGGGTGGAGCGGTTGGCAATCCGGACGACCAACGATCTGGACGATCGGCTCGTTGATTTCATCAAGCAGTTCCTCTGGCTGATCGCGTTGTTTGTGGCAGCGCTTCTGGTATTGCGGATCAACGACATTGAGATCACGCCACTGTTGGCCGGGGCCGGCATCGTCGGGATCGCCGTTGGGCTCGCGGCGAGGGAGCTTCTGGCCGACGTCCTTTCCGGCGTCTTTCTAATTGCCGATCGACCGATCCGCGTGGGCGACCGCGTGAAGATCGAGAGCATCGGCCGCCACTGGGGCGGATGGGGCGACGTCGTCGACATCGGCCTGCGGCGGACCCGCATCCGCAATACTGACGGCGTGGTGGTCAACTATCCCAACTCCCTGCTGTCGAACTCGGTAATCACCAATTTTTCGTCTGAAGAGAAGCCGATGCGAGTGAGGATCCGGTTTCAGGTCGGCTACGACGCCGACCTCGACCTGACCCGCAAGGTAGCCATCGAAGCGATCTACAGTGTACCGGAAGTCATTCGCGACTCGGCCACCATCGTCGTACGCTCGCTCTGGGACGACGCCCAAGGCCATCTCATGGCTGGCGTACTGGTCGAAGGCCGCTACCGGATCGAAGACGTCCGCAAGCGGACCGTCGTCCGCTCCGAAGTGCTCGAGAGGCTCCTGAAAGCCTTGCAGCAGAACGGCATCCCCATGGCCTCGCAACCTGTGCAAGTCACGCAGGGCGATTGAGGACGAGAAGTGCGACTCCAGACCGTCGCTTCACGGCGTGCCATTTCGCAACTGGCCGACGATCACGGAGGCGTTGTGGCCGCCAAACCCAAAACTGTTGCTCATGGCCATCGTGATGTTTCGCTCGCGCGGCTGATTGGGCGTATAGTCAAGATCGCAATCCGGGTCAGGCGTCTCCAAGTTGATCGTCGGCGGCGCGACTCCCCGTTCGATGGCCTTGGCGGTAACCGCTAGTTCGATGCCGCCGCTTGCGCCCAACGAATGGCCTAGTTGGCTCTTGGTGCTGGAAATCGAAAGCGATCTGGCATGATCGCCGAATACCTGCTTGAGAGCGCGTGTTTCAGATTTGTCTCCCATGACCGTGCTGGTGCCATGAGCGTTGATGTAGACAAGCTGATCCGGGTTCAACTGGCCGTCACACAGTGCGTTGGCCATCGCCTTTGCGGCCCCATGACCTCGCACGTCAGGCTGCGTGATATGACCCGCGTCGCCGCTGGCTCCGAAACCAAGCATTTCCGCGTAGATCCGCGCACCCCGCGCCTTGGCATGCTCTAATTCCTCCAGCACCACGATTCCCGCGCCTTCACTCATGACGAATCCGTCCCGATCTGCGTCGAAGGGGCGACTGGCTCGCGCCGGATCGCCGCTCCGCAAGGACAGGGCTTTCATGTTCTGAAAGCCGCTGACTCCCATGGGCGTGATGGCCGCTTCGGTACCGCCCGTTACCATCACGTCGGCGTCGTCGTATTGAATCGTCTTGAACGCGTCGCCAATGGCGTTCGTGGCGCTGGCACAAGCGGTGGCGACGGTGTAGTTGGGCCCGCGGATTCCGTAACGGATCGACAAGTTTCCGCCGGCGGCGTTGAGCATCAACTTGGGAATGGTGAACGCCGAGACGCGATCCGGACCCTTGTGCAACAAGCGATCCATCTGCGTTTCGATTTCGTTCAGCCCGCCGATGCCCGAGCCGAGGATCACGCCACAGCGAAACGACTCTTCTTTGGAGAAATCTAAACCGGAATCGCTTACCGCATCAATGCCAGCGACCAGCGCGAACTGCGTGAAGCGGTCCAGACGCTTAAGCTCCTTGCGTTCGATGTACTTACCCGGATCCCAGTCGTAGACGTCGCCGGCAAACTTGACTTTGAAGTCCGAACAATCGAACAGGCGCAACGGATGCACGCCGCTTTCGCCGGCGAGCAGCCTGCTGAATAGATCGTCGACCTCGCTGCTGAGCGGCGTGACGACGCCCAGCCCGGTAACGACAACGCGTCGTTTCATGCCCAAGTTCACGCGCTTCCTATGATTGAGCCGCGTCTTCGATGAACTGAATGGCTTGACCCACCGTCTCGATCTTCTCGGCCGCGTCGTCCGGGATGTTGATGTCGAACTCTTCTTCCAGTTCCATGACCAGTTCGACCGTATCCAGAGAGTCGGCTCCCAAATCGTTGATGAAGTGAGTCTCCGGCTTCACCTTTTCTTTGTCTACGCCGAGTTGTTCGGCAACAATATCAGTGACTCGTTCCGAAACTGATGGCACCTTTACATTCCTCCTAAATGGTTTGACACACGAAGCTTACGCCGCAATAGCGCAGCTTTTCCTGGTCCGATTATCACAGTAAACTTGGCAAGTGACCCCAAAAGATAGAGGATTTCCATAAGACAGGTCAAGACTAGCCGGTAATGCCCCCGTCAACCACCAGCGTGTGGCCGGTTATGTATGCCGCGGCCGGGCTGGCAAGGAAGAGCACGGCGGCAGCCACGTCGTACGCTGTACCGAGTCTTTTTGCCGGGATACGTTTCTTGGCCTCTTCCTTCGCCACATCGCCCAGTGCGTCCGTCATGGCGCTCTGGATGAAGCCCGGAGCCACCGCATTGATCGTGAGCTTTCGCCCGGCCAATTCCTTGCTCAGGCTCCGCGTCATGCCCACGAGACCGGCTTTCGACGCCGAGTAATTCGTTTGTCCTGGATTGCCCATGCGGGCCCCAGACACACTCGCCATGTTGATGATTCTACCGTAGCGGGCCCGCATCATGTAACGCGACACGGTTCGCATGAAAAGAAACGCACCTCGAAGATTTACGTTGATTACACTCTCGAACTCGTCGTCAGTCATTCGCGGCAAAAGCGTATCGCGCGTAATGCCGGCATTGTTGACCAAAATGTCGATCTTCTCATACTTCTCGGCGATTTCATCAACTACCTGGTCGACACGTTCGCGGTCAGTCACGTTGCATTCATAAGCCTCGGCGGTACCGCCCGCGTCGGTGATTGCTTTGATCGTATCGTCGAGTCCTTCTTTCACCATGTCCAGACATGCCACAGTGGCGCCATTGGCGGCCAACGTGATAGCAATTCGCTGTCCCAGCCCCTGTGCGGCACCGGTAACGATGGCCACCTGACCGGACAGATCGGCTTTGAGCGTATTGAGCGTATTGAGTGCTTCTTCAGACATCATTGTCTCCTCGCTGCGTGATCGTTGAGAAAAGGTCCTTTTCCGTAGCAGATCTCAAGCCGGCACGTTGTCGCAAGGCACCTTTCGGTCGATCCGCTTTAACAAACCCCGAAGTACCCGGCCGGGGCCGATTTCATAGAACTGGTCGATTCCTTGGTCCAACAGCAGCCGCATCGACTCCTCCCAGCGAACCGGTGAAACGACCTGCTTCACCAGCAACTCCCGTATCTCTTCCGGGTCGTCGTGCGGTCGAGCATCCACGTTGGAGACAACGGGAATCCTCGGCTTGGCCATGGGCACGTCCGCCAACGCCGCCGTCAGGCGTTCCACGGCCGAACCCATAATCGGCGTGTGGAAGGCACCGGCGACAGCCAACGGGACAACCTTCATGGCACCCGCTTCGTCGGCCGCGTCGGCGATGCGTTCGCATGCCGCGTTGTGCCCGGAAACCGCGATGTTGCCAGGACACAGGTAGTTAGCCGGCCGGAGGACCTCGCCCTCTTGTCGTACGTCGTCACAAAGCTTCTCGACCTTCTCGCGATCCAAGCCCAGTATGCTGACCATGCCGCTGGGCGTTTCGTCGGACGCCTTTTGCATGGCCTCGCCACGATGCTGGACAACCTTCAAACCGGCCTCAAAGTCCATCACTCCGGAGAATACCAATGCCGTGTACTCGCCAAGGCTGAGTCCCGCAGCGGCCTCGCACTGGTCCACAACTCCCGGTGACTGTTTCCGCAACATCTCCAACGCCGCCAAGCCTGTGACGAACAACGCCGGCTGGCTGTAGACTGTCGAGTCGAGATCCTCTTCTGGGCCATTGAAGCAGATCGTGGCCAAGTCGTATCCCAGCACCGCCGAAGCGCGATCGAACAGATCGCGCGCTGCGGGCAGCGTCTGTGCCAACTGGCTGCCCATGCCTACGGTTTGGGCACCTTGGCCGGGAAACAGAAAGGCGACGTTGCTCAAGGATTACTCCTCTGCCGTCTCCACGACAATCCGTCCCATGTAATACCCGCAGTTTGGGCAAACCACATGCGTGGGTGCCGCCGTACTGCATTGGGGACAAATGGCCAATTGTTTCGGCTTCTTGGCGTCGTGCGACCGGCGTTTGCCGGTCCGTGAGTTGGAATGTTTGCGCTTTGGTACTGCCATCGGTCTTGTCTGGTGAATCCTACCTACTGAAAAACGGAAACTCGTTTGCCCATAGGGGCTTTTGTTATTTCAAGGCAAACGCATGATCCTACGGTGCCCACCCTCAACTGTCAACCGCGGCACGGGGGTCCCGACCGCATTGAACTAGTGTTCATGCGTCCATTCATTCACGAGGATTCGCCTAGTGGCCAATCGCCTAAATGTCCACAATCGCTTCAGTGAATTGGGGCAGGTGCCACGATCCATGCTTCACGTCGACGGGAATCACGTAGCGGCCGGCTTCGACGTCGGCGGGAATGCGAAACACCAGTTGGAATTCGTTTTCCGTCTTTGCCGGTATCTCGGCTTCGGTCCACGGTGCGGTTGTGTCGCCGAAGGCCTTTGGTAGTACGGCGCGGCAGGCTGCATTCTGCGGCGTGGTCGAATGGTTCGTGATCACCACCTTTACGTTCACCGTATCATCGGCCTTGGCCTTCTGTGTGTATGGGAAGCAGCGGACCCACGACGCATCCATGCCGTAGTTGGCGTGATCCCATGGAATGATCTGTCCAAATAGCTTCTCGCGCTGGTCCAGATTGCCGCGCATGAACTGGATTTCTTCGGGCGTGAATGTGAAAGCGTCGTTCACGTGGCAGTTGAAAACGTGTGTGGGCTTCAGCTTCTCGATCAGCGAGATGCAATACTGGAATCCCACGTCGCGGCCCAGCCAGTTGCGGTTGTGAGCGCAATAGTCGTCGATGCCGGCCATGGTGTGTGAATCGCCCACGAAGAACATGCGCTCCCCGTCCGCCTCAGCCAACAACGCGTCGTGGTACAACGTCTGCCCTGGGTAGTTGTACGAAGTCAGCTTGAACTCTTGCCATTGCCACGACTGGCCATCTTCCATCGGTCGATGCACTCGGATCGGTTCCGGGGCCAAGCACGGCAGTCGCCACGCCGTGGGATTGGTCAACACATCGGCCAAACGGCGGTCGGCAAAACACGGGCAGTCGAACTCCTGTTGAAACTCGGGGATGCCATCCGTGTGGTCGTAGTGGTAGTGGGTGACCCACAGGCCTTCGACGCTCTTGATCTCGCCATCGTCGAGCATTTTCTTGATTTGATTGACGATTCCGGGCGACCCGACGTCCATCACGAATGCCGCGCCGGTCTTCGAGACGATCATCCAGGTCGTACCAAAGTGCCGCAGGCATTCGGGCGGCTTGATCCCCGGCCGAATCGGCATCTGCCCCGGCCGGCCATCGAAATCGGTGAACAGCTCGGGAAAGTAGTGCCGCAGCGCGCTGATGGCCACATAGTTCTCGTAGCAAGTCTCGAACCGCTTGACCAACGAGCCGATCGCCTTGCCGGGTTCGGTCATCACGTTCCCATGTGACGGTACGAGCGCGTCCGAGCGCAGGCTCTTGATCCGCCCAAGACTACCGGCCAGCCGCCAACGGTCGCCCATGAACCCGTGGTATCCGCCAATTCGCCGACTGCCCTTGCTAAATCCCTTCTGCAGGCTGTAGATATCCCAGACTTGCCCTTCGTCGTAGATACAATCTCCACAGAAAACGACGCGCCGACCGTCGACTTCCACAAGGTAACTGACCGAACCTTCGGTATGGCCTGGCGTATCAAGTACGCGAATCTTCGCCGGACCAAAGGTCAACTGATCGCCCTCGGAGAACGCCCCATCAACGCCGATCGGATCTATCAGCATCAAGCGTTGAAGCCGGAAGTCGCGGTACACGCGCCACAGATGTTTGTCGTCCTTCCAGTGGGCACCGGGATCGGCGAAGTACTCGCGCTCGGTGGCCGGAACACCGATCTTGGCGCCCGCGGCCGCCATCTGGTAAGCCCCGCAGGCTTGATCGCGGTGGTGATGCGTGAAAACGATCTGCTCGACCTTTGTGATTCCCGCTTTCGACAACGCCTCGGTCACACTTTCGTCGCCACAGTCGATCAGCAGCGCCTTGTCGCCGTCACGGACGATGCCCACGTTGATCGGCCCGTGGTAGACGAGCAAGTGCTCCGACAATTCGGTGACGCTGCCGCGTTCCGCCGGGGCCGGCTGTGCGCAGACGGCCGGTGAACCTCGTCCTAGGGCCAAGGCAGCCGCAGAAGCTGCCGTCGTCTCTAGAAAACCGCGTCGCGATATCTGGTGTCGGCAAGTGTTATCATGCAAATCCGCCATAGAGATTCCTCCCGCACTGCTGATATTCAGGGGCGTTCCCAAGCATGTACCTGTTTAGCGTGCCAGAACATCGTTTAACCCGCAGCCGATCCATCACTCCTGACTCCTCGCGCAGCGAAAGCCGAGGCAGGCAGAGCTTCGCAAAGGCGAACTCGCGCAACGCGCATTCGGTCTCAGGTCCGTCGGCGTGGAACGCTTGCATTGACACCCCACACGATGTACACGGAGCGAACCGCTTTCCGGCCCTTGAGGATCTTTGACCAGCGTATCCTTTGGACCTTTTCGGTAGTAATCTTCGTCGTAGTAGTCCGCACACCACTCGCCGATGTTCCCGGCCAAATCGAACACGCCCTCCGGCGTTCGCCCAGCGGGAAAGCTGCCAACCGGCTTGCGGCCACCGAAACGCGGTCCGTAGTTGGCCCGTGTTTCGCCAGGTTCTTCATCTCCCCATGGGTAGGTGCGGCCTTCCTTGCCGGCAGCCGCAAATTCCCATTCGGCCTCGGTTGGCAACCGTTTGCCGGCCCACTGGGCATACGCTCTGGCTTGGTAGTGGTTGACGCAGCCTACCGGCAACTTGGCCCAGTCAGGTTGCACCGGAGTGAATCGACCGTCCTCGTCCCGCTTTATCCCCGGGTACCAAGGAGTCCAGTATCCCGCGTTGCCTGCGTTCAGGAACTTGCAGTAGTCCCCGTTCGTCACTTCGTGTTTGTCGATGTGGAACGCGCTGATCTGCACTTTGTAGCTGTCGCCACTGACAGGCTCTGGGCCACGCTGAAAGTAGTGCCTGCTCCGCCGGACAAACTCGCCGTCCTCGATTGGCACCATGTCCGCCAGAACATCTTCCGCTCGCAGCTCGCGGGTCCGATTGACGGGAATCTGTTCTGGCTCACTCCTCAACTTCCCACTGAGTTGCCGTGTAATGAAACCCTTGTCGGCTATTTTCTTCAGACATTCCTCACTGCACGCGTACAACCTCAGCCCCACGATTTCTACACGACATTCCGCCGTGATTTCCTCTCCGTCGACAGGACAGACACGGGACTTTGCCGACGACGGTTCTTCGCCGGCTGGACCGGCTAATGTCCACACCCACGGAAGAGCGACGATTAGCGTTGCCAAGCAGAATCTCTTCATTGTCGTTCCTTATGCGCTAACGATAGCGGATAAAGTACACTTAGCCGTGTAGTAGTGTACGTGTCAATGGGACGCAATACAATCGCGCGGGGCCAGAACGGCACGCCGCGTTGAAAGCGCGAAGCGTTCAATGGATAATTGAACATCTCAGATCGTGAACGTTCGACGAAGTCTTGAAAGCGTCGTTTGGGAGAGCTTGCGACATGCACAACCGAAGATGGATTCGGCTCGCCCTGATCACGGCCGCGATTGCCTTCTCCGTTCACGCCGTCACGATCGCGGCCAACAAACCTACTCCTCCCAAGCCCAACATTCTGATGATCGTCTCAGACAATCAGGGCTGGAAGGACATCGGATACAACGGCTCCGAGATTCGCACACCGCATCTCGACAAGCTGGCTGCCACCGGAGTCCGGCTCGATCACTTCTACGTCTATACCATGTGTTCTCCAACGCGGGCGGCGCTGATCTCCGGTCGAGCTCCGTCGCGGTACGGCATCCTCGGTGCTATCGGTTACCGAAGCCGCCAAGCTCTGCCGCCGGAGACAGTCACCATCGCCGACACGATGAACGCCTGCGGCTACGAGACGGCGATCAGCGGCAAGTGGCACGTCGGGTTGCGGCCCGAGGTCGGGCCGCTCGAATATGGCTTCGATCAATCCTACGGCTTCTTCCACGGACAGATCGACAAGCTCACTCATCGTTACAAGAACGGCGATCGGACTTGGCATCGCAACGACGAGTACGTGGACGAAGAAGGACATTCGCTCGACCTGATCACGGCCGAGGCGATCAGGTTCCTCGAGCGCGAACGTGAACGGCCGTTTTTTCTGTACGTGGCGTATGGAGCGCCTCATCCACCTTTACAGGAGTCGGCTGAATGGGTCGAGCCCTACGCAAACGAGATCGCCATTCCGTCCAGACGGCTCTATGCGGCCGCGGTAACGCACATGGACGCGGCGATCGGCAAGCTGATCGCAACGCTCGACGGCACAGGCCAACGAGAGAATACGATCGTGATCTTCTTCAGCGATAACGGGGCGATTCAACGCTGGCCGGAACAACCCAAGAACTACGAAGGACGGTTTGGGCCCTATCCCGTGCTGGGTGACAACGGTCCGCTGCGTGGTTGGATCGGCGAGCTTTACGATGGTTGTGTGAGAACGCCGGCGCTGGTCAATTGGCCACGTGTGTTGAAGCCGAACGTCGTAGATTCGGTCACCAGCGTACTCGATTGGTATCCGACCTTGACGGCGCTGGGCGAAGGCGTCGTCGACAATGCTTGGAGGCTGGAAGGGCGAGACATCTGGCCGTTGCTGTCCGGGAAAGGAGGCGTGGCGGAGACGGTACTGTACTGGAAATCGTACAACGGTCGGCGCGCGGCGATTCGGAGCGGCGACTGGAAGCTGGTCGTCGATCGCCGGAACAAGACCAACGAACTGTTCGACATGAATAACGACCCTTGCGAAAAGCAGAACCTAGCCGCCGAGCACCCCGGCTGCGTCCGCGAGTTAACCGCACTGCTGGAACAACAAGCGAAACTCGACAGCGACTAACTCCTGGTGTTAAGCACTACTTCCGTTGAGCCGAAGCTCATACAAGCCGACGTGGGATCGTAACCTCGCCTCTGCTTCATGGAGAATCACATGATGAAAGTCTATTGCGGTCTACTGACATGGGTTCTGTTAGGGTTTGCGGCACAATGGTTGGCCGCAGCGGACGTCCAACTGACGCACGTCGACGTGTTTGTGTCGGGCACCGAGGGGTACCATACGTTTCGAATCCCGTCCGTTGCGCGGACGGCTGACGGAACGCTGCACGCATTCGCCGAGGGTCGGCTGACCAACAGGTCAGATCCTGGCGGCACGCACATCGACCTGGTGTACAAGCGCAGTACGGACAACGGTAAGAACTGGTCGGCGCTCGTCCTGCTCGATCGGCATCCTGACACCGACGTGGACAACCTTCAGAAGGATCGCACCGCGGCCGCGAACGCCGTGGCGCTGGTGGATCGCACCAAGAACCGTCTGTGGCTGTTCGATACGCGGCTCGTGGATCGAAACCTGGGCAGTTTCCAGGCCTGGGCGTTGTACAGCGACGACAGCGGTGTCAACTGGTCGCCACCTCAACGCATCCGGGTGCCACGGTATGAGCTTCCCGGCTCGTCTGACATTTATCCAAACCTGGGGAGCGGGATCCAGATGCGGTCCGGACGCTTGATCGTCCCCGCGACCCGGCGCACGTCGGGTGGGACGCAGAGTTTCGCCCTCTATAGCGACGATCACGGGGCAGAATGGCATGCGGGTGAGGTGGTCGAGGCGACCGTCAACGAAGCGCAGATCGTCGAGCTGAGCGAAGGCCGGCTCTTGATGTCGGTGCGTCCCAACGCCAATGGTGACCGCTTGGCTGCTCTGAGCAGTGACAACGGAGAGCATTGGACAAAGCCGGCGCCGCTTTTCTCCTCCACGCGAGTCGCGGAAGCGATCGAACGTTACACGCGTAAGGGAGAGAACGATGCGTCGCGGAATCGACTCCTGCACACCATTCCCGCAGGCGGCCCGTTGGGCGCCCGATCGAATCTTGAGATCCGCATCAGCTACGACGAAGGCGTCTCGTTTGTCACCGCGCGCCAGGTCTATGCCGGGTATGCCGCCTACTCGGATCTGGTCAAGATTGACTCGGACCAGGTGGGCATCCTCTGGGAACGCGGCGACACGACCGGTTACCAGTTCATCACCTTCACCATCGTCAATCTCGCGTTCCTGGAGCCGAGCTAGTGTCTTGGGGCCATCGTCACCGCACGGCGCAGGTCGCCCGTGTGGGGGCCAAACACTCAGCCAACATCGAGAATCACCGCTGGCGAATCGGACTTGGAGGACTGGTTGGATCCGGCCGGCGCACCGTATTTGTTGGCACCAAATACTCCTGGATCATAGGGGTGATATCCAGCCCGTTCTGATAGACAACTTGCCGTAGAATCCCATCTTGGACCGATCTGAATTCGGTCGGATCAATTTCCGAGCTGTTGTACCGCAATACCAAGCCGATTCGTTCGCGTTCGGCCAGTCTGGAAACCGCTTCTCGGATTCTCATGCAAAAATCGTAATAGGCTTTCGATTCGCGTTCCAGGATCTCTCTTTGCCGTCTCGCAGCCTCCAATTTCAGATCTATGGCCATCTTTGCGAGGTGCTCTTCTGACTGCTTGTACTCCAACGAGTTTGGCCTGAAGTCCGTCAGCTTCATCTGTTCGTGGCGGATCTTGAGTTGCTGGTCCTCCGTCCATTTTCTCAACGTGACCGCACTCCTCCTCGTTTCAGATGCGGCTTTTTGGAGAGGGGGATACTCTCTGATAATGCGCGCGATGTCGATCACAGCCACGTTGGTCCCTGTAGCTTGACCGCGCGAGGACTGAGCGCGCATGGTCTGCGTGGCGAATCCGACAAAACAGAGAACTGCCACGACCGTGGCGGAACAAAGGGTAGTCTTCACATCAACACTCCTTGCAATTGGGAAAGCACTCCTTGCAGGGGAACGTCCCCTCGACGTTCCCACCCAAGGGCGGCCATTAGCAACTGGCGCGCCAATTCGGACTCGTGTCGGGGATCTTGACGCGATAGCTATAGAGGCAGAGCCGATAGTCAAGGTGCCAATTGGGAATCAGAGATGCGCATGCTTTTCGTCTTGCCCAAAATTGCCGCGGTTTTGTAGCGAAAAGACTAAAGTCGGAAGTTCTTACAATCACGACGGCATTTCGATCGTGCAGACCTTGCTCGGCAAAAGAAAGCAACTGCACCGTTGTGCCGAACATCCAGAAGGTCATCGACAATCAACCGGTTGTTGGTTGCACCGGCCGCCAGTCTATTCCCCGATGCAGATCAGGTGGTTGAGGGTGCGGATGTACATGCGCCCGTTGGCGATCGCGGGGGTCGCGTCCGTTTTCTCGGGCAACGTGCTCTTGGCAAGCAGTTTGTATTCGGGGCCGGCTTCCAGCACGATCACCTCGCCACCGCGGGTGACCACGTAGATCCGCCCATTCACGCAAACGGGCGAGGCGTAGAATTTCGCGTCTAGGTCCTCCTGCCACACCGGCTCGCCCGTGGCCGCTACCACGCAAGTCATCACGCCGAGGTCGCTCAGGATGTACAAGTGCTCGTCGATCGCGATTGACGTGGGGACGTACGGCAGGTCACGGTCCAACTTCCAGGCCACTGTCGAGCCACGGTCGGCGAGCCGGTCGCCTGGTCGGACAGCCGCCGACTGTCGCCCCGCCCCGCCGGCCCCGGCGGTTGCGAAGATCACACCCCCGGCCACGACTGGCGATGCGACGCTCTTGAGCGTGAACAGCTTGTCGCTCTCCCACTTCATCTCTCCGCTGACGGGATCAACTCCCGTCATGCCGTTCGCCTCGTTGACAAAGACCACTTCCGGGGTGCTGTCCTTCGGGCGATAGACCGCCGGCGTAATGTAGGACGTCATTTTGCTGTTCCGCTTGATCTGCCAGATCGTCTCGCCCGTCTTGCCGTCCAGGCCGGCCAGAAAACTGGTCTCCTTGTTGTCATTGCCTACGATCATCAGCCCGCCCAGGACGATGGGCGAGGCGCCGGCGCCGTGTGTGGCTCTGAACTCGCCCATCTCGCGCCGCCAAAGCGTATTACCCTCGTGGTCCAGAGCAAGAGCGACGAACTGCTCGCCCGAGATCCAATTGACGTACACGCGCTCGGCATCGACGGCCGGCGTCGAGGCGGCGAAGCTGTTCTGGCGGTTGTGCCGGTACGGAGTAAAAGGCATCTTCGTGGACCAGAGCGTCGTGCCCGATTTCGCATCGAGACAGACGACTTCGCGCTGTTCGTTAGCGTCGTGCGAACAGGTCAGGAAGATGCGATCGCCCCACAGCACGGGCGACGAGTGCCCGGGCGCGGGAAGCTTGACCTTCCACAGGTAGTCCGCTTCCGCAAAGGACACGGGAATCGACTCGCCGTTGCCCATGCCCGTCCCATCCGGCCCGCGGAACCGGGTCCACTCCTGTCCACTCGCCATTCCGCAAAGAACGACGAAAGCCACCAGGCATACCCCACACCACTTCGATCGCAAACGCATCATCATATGCTCCCAAAACTCTACAGACGCCACACTTGATTATGCTTCCACGGCTCTCGCGCCGACAAAATGAACCCGACGATTGTACCAGCCGGCCAAACACTCGTCGAATGGCGTGATGATCCAATGTGGCCCACTACAAGAAGGGGGCGAGTCCTGACGCATCGCGACGGACGCCTCATCTTTCGGACTCTGTCGATATCGCCATGAAGCTCGCCAACTTGCCCAGCCATGCGGCAAGCGGGTGACGCCGCCAAGAATGATTTGTATAACTGGGACGATGGCGTTCTTGAGGGCGACGTTGGGCTGACATGCGCGACAAATGGAGGAGCATCTCATGCAGGCAAGACATTCATTTCGAGCGACGTACGTTTCACTGGGGATTGTTTCGGTTCTCGGCATACTGTTGGCGACGACGGCTCCGGCCGCCTTGGCTGGCCCGGCGGATGAGGCCCAGCGGATTGCCACGATGGCCGAGTTCCATGGTGGCCTGGTCATCCACGTCGGCTGCGGGGATGGGAAGCTTACCGCGGCGCTGCGGCTGGCGGACAACTGTGTGGTTCAGGGGCTGGAGCCCGACGCCGGGCGTGTCGAAACGGCCCGCGACGCCATCCGTGAACTCGGAGTGTACGGCTCGGTGTCCGTTATCCACTGGAGCGGGAAGAAGCTCCCCTACACGGACAATCTGGCGACGTTGGTCGTGTGCGAGGATCCCGACGCGGCTCCGGAAGGCGAACTCATGCGAGTGCTTCGGCCCTACGGTGCCGTGGTGGTCAAGCGGGACGGCAAATGGACGGCGACCTTCAAGCCTCAACTAGAAGGCACGGATGAATGGGAACAGCATTTTCGCGGCGCGGACAACAACGCCGTTGCCCAGGACACCGTCGTTGGGCCACCCCGACGGTATCAGTGGCTGGGCGAGCCCCAGTGGCAGCGATCCCATCTTGCCATGCCTTCGATCAACAGCATGGTATCCACGAACGGGCGTCTGTTTACCGTCGAGGACATGGGCTCGGCTGAACACCCGGCACTGCCGGGGAAACAGGCGCTCGTGGCCCGGGACGCCTATAACGGCGTTGTCCTCTGGCGGGTCATGTTTTCCGATTGGCACCCGACCTACATTCGCAACAAGGAAATGCCCGTGCAAATCCAGCGAAGGGTTGCCGCGGTGGGGGACGTCGTCTATTGCACGCCTGGGTACTCGGCACCGATCACCGTGTTCGATGCGGCGACGGGCGAAGTCATCAAGAAGCACAAGCGAACCGCGGGTACGATGGAGTTCGTGCATGATCGAGGCGTCCTGTACGTCATCACGGGCGACCAGTCCGACATCTCGCAGGCCCACGACGACCTGGCGCGCTCGGCGCTCAAGAGCAGCATGTTCAGACGCGAAGCGTATGGACCAACGATTCGCCGGCCGGTCGATCCGAGGAACGATATCCTGGCCATCGACGCCGACTCGGGCGAGGAGCTGTGGAGAGTATCCGGAGCGGACACGAAAGGCTACGAAGGGGCAACACTCGGGGTAATCGGCGACCGCGTGGTGTTTGCCACCGAGGCGGAACTCGTGTGCCTGGACCGCGCGACCGGCAAGTCACTCTGGCGCGAGCCCGCTCCGATCGTTCTCAAAGGACCCGCAGGCATTGCGGTTTCGCTCGTGCTCTCGGATAGCGCCGCCTATCTCGCAGATTCCGAGCGGCTTCGGGCGTTCCGTCTCGCCGATGGAGAGTCGCTTTGGGAGGCACCCGCCACGATCAATCATCACAAGGCACCCGACACGTTTCTGGCCGGCGGCCTTGTCTGGGCGCAGGCTTATAGCGGCTCGACCGGCCGGCCGGCACCGCAACTGGGACTCACACGCATGGGCGTCAGCGGCTTCGATCCCGAAACGGGCAAGCTGGTCAAGCAGATCGATCAGACCATGCTCGGCCCCATGGGCCATGACCGTTGCTACCGCAACCGGATCACGACGTTGTATTACATCAACAGCGTGACCGGCGGCAGTGACTTCCTCGACCTCAGTTCCTCGGCGGAGTTACCGAATCCGTGGATCCGAAGCACCTGCGGTATCGGGCCGCTCCCCTGCAATGGTCTGTACTATGTAGGCCCACCGTCCTGCGCGTGCTGCAACAGCGTGATGCTGAACGGCATGAACGCGATGGCGACGCAACCCGGCCTTACCAAATGGGATCAACCCATCAAGGTGAACACGGACGGTACGCTCGAAAAAGGCCCGGCATTTGGAGCGGTCAGCGATCAGCCGTCAGCCGTCAGCGAAGATGCTTGGCCGGCTTTTCGTCATGACAACGCTCGGACAGGATCGACGAAGAACAAAGTCCCGGCCGTGCTCGGCAAACGCTGGGAGACGAAACTCGGGACCCGCGCCAGCGCCCCGGTCATTGCCGCCGGCATGGTATTCGCGGCGGACGTCGACGGTCACTCCGTCTGCGCCATGAATGCGGCGGACGGGAAGATTGTCTGGCGGTTCTTCGCGGAGGGACGTGTCGACTCGCCTCCGACATATTACCGGGGCCTCCTCCTTTTCGGTTCCCGCGACGGATCGGCCTATTGCCTGCGTGCCGACGACGGGGCGCTCGCCTGGCGGTTTTCCCCGCTCGAGCGGCGCCAGATCTGCGCTTACGGGCAGCCGGAGTCGGCGTGGCCGATTTGCGGCAGCATCCTCATCCGGGACGGCCTCGCCTATTTCGCCGCCGGCAGAAACTCCTTCATCGACGGCGGTATCTTCCTGTATGCGCTCGACCCGCGCTCCGGCAAAGTCGTCCATCGGAAACGCATGCACGGACCCTACGGCGAGAATGGTTTCCCCATCGAAAATCGGGCGGTCGTCAAAGGCATGAGCATCGAGGGATTCAAAGGGGACATTTTCATCGCCGGCGACCAACTGCTCTATCTCCGGCACCAAGCCTTCAAGCCCGATCTGTCGCCGGTCGCTCTTCAGGATGTCAAAGAGCCGCACCTGATTACCTCGCACGGTTTCCTCGAAGCGATCCCCCAGCACCGCTCGTTCTGGACCATTGACACCATGCTGCACTACGACATCCCCACGGGCCAGGGCGGTGTGCACGGCGACATCCTCGTCATCGATGGCTCGCGCTTCTACGAAGTTCGCGGCTATACTCCCGGTCGCACCGTCTCGTTTGATCCTCGGGCCAGCGGCTACACGCTCTACGCGGGAACGTACGGCGAATCGGCGAAGACGGCCGCGGGCAGCAGTAAGCGAGTCGCAGAGCAGGCGCCCGCCAAGCCAAGCAAGAGGAAGAAAGCACGAGCCAGAAACCAAGGCCCGTCCAATATTGCTCCCTCGAAGAAGCTCTGGAGCAGTTCCATCCCGCTCACCGGCAAGGCGATGGCGCTAACGAACGACGTCCTGTTCGTTGCCGGAACCCCGGTCGCGTTCCCGGAGCGCGATCTGGCCAGAGCGTACGAGGGGCGAATGGGCGGCATCCTCTGGGCGGCATCCGTATCCACCGGAGAGAAACTGGCCCAGTACACGCTCGACGCCCCGCCGGTATGGGACAGTCTCGCTGCCGCGAATGGCCTGCTCTTTATTTCGCTCGCCGATGGTCGTGTGGTGTGCATGGGACCACAGTGAGGCTTCTCAGGAATTGCTTTAGGCTGTGGTGTGCGGGTCGCGAGTTCCTGCGTGAACGGCGGAGATGGACGAAACGCAACTGGTCCACCGTCCTGCGGCGATAACCGCCCGAAGAGCACGTATTGTCTCCGGGGAAAGAACGATCGAAAGGACGCTGAGGCCCGACACGCCTCACGGACGTCTGGTGTTTCGGATACCTCCGCGCGCAGGGAGAGACTCGAATGGACATTCAGCCGGCGGCTTGTGGCGGCTCTACAAACTGCTCAGCGGACCATTTCTCTACGCGTCAAGTACCTCAGTCCCCACGAAATCTCAGTGTTTAGTTTCATGACATGGCACCTCGGGACTTGAATGCCGAAGTTGCTGCTTGACCTAGTGAAACGGGAATTCGCGTCGCTCTTTATCTTCAACTGCAAATGCCCCCTGGTTCGAAGGGCCGTGCGACGGTGGCAGGTGCGCTCGCTTATGCTGAACAAATCCTCTGACGCGGGATAGGTTGACATTCTCGTCCGTGTAACTGTTTGCGAGCGTTCGCTCCAAAGACGATGCTTTGCGAACAAACTAAGAAGCAAAGCAAATGTTGTGCGGACAACAAGAAAGCCTGACGATCGCAACTCACTGCTTGTTGATTATCCGCTCGGCGGCCTGTTCGGCGGTATGGACACAGTCGGGAATGCCGACGCCGTGATAGGCGTTGCCGCACAGTGCGAAGTCGGGAAGTGCCGCCGCGCGGGTCTCGATCCGCTCGACCAGATCCTTATGTCCAACGTGATATTGCGGCATAGTCCGCGGCCAACGGGCGAGGCCGCTGTAGATGGGTGGGCCGTCGATACCTAGCAACTGGGCCAGCTCGTCCAGCACGCGCGGGCGGAGTTCGTCTTCCGCCATCTCGGCCATTTCCGGGTACCGCATTCCGCCGACGAACACCCTTAGCAGCACTTTGCCCTCCGGGGCGCGGTGTACGTATTTCTGGCTGCTCAAGCTGCACGCGAGGATCGGGCTCTTTTCGATACCCGGTACCACGATCCCCATGCCGTCCAGCGGATGGGATATCTGCTCGCGGTCGAAGGCGAATGAAAGGATGGCGGTGCCCGAGTGAGTGATCGTTGCCAGGTCATCGGCTAATTCCGCGTCGTGGGTTCGCAGCAAATCAGCGGCGATGTGCGACGGCGCGGCCATGATCAGTGCGTCGAAGTCTTCGGACTCGGGTGGCGGCGAGTCCCCCGCGCCCGATTGTGTCGCCCACACGCGCCAGCCGCCGTCGTGACGTTCGATGCGTTCGACCACCGTCGCCGGCCTCGCCGCTCCTTCGGGTAAGCGATCGGTGATGGCGTCGACCAGACTGGACAGTCCCTCGCGAAGTGTGACGAACATACTGAAACGAGGGCCGCTTTCGCCGCCGCCACTCTGACCTTCGCCACGGCGTTTCTTCATTTGCTTCCGCATTGCGCGGACGATGCTTCCGTGGTCTCGCTCCATTTGGCGGAATCGCGATAGGGTGGCCTCGATGCTCAACTTCTCCAAGTCGGCAGCATAAACGGCGCTGACCAACGGCTCGACCAGCCGCTCGTATGCCTCGCGGCCGAGTCGCCGGCGTACGAACGAGGCCACGCTCTCGTCCGCGTCGTGCTTGCGAGGCGGCAAGAAGTACTCTAGCCCACAACGCAGCTTCCCCAACGGGCTTAGGATGGGAGTGACCACCAGTGGCCACATTCGCGTGGGGGCCATCATGAGGAAGCCGTCGGGAAGTTTGTGCAGTCTACCGGCGCGTACCACGTACGTCTGGCGGAGCTTCGGATTGGTTTGGACCAGTTGGTCTTCCAGTCCCAGCCGGCGGCACAAGTCGAGGCCCCAAGGCAGCGTCGTGATGAAGTTATCCACTCCCTGCTCGACCTGGTAGCCCTCTTCGTGCTTTGTCCACAATGCCCCGCCCAGACGCGAGCGACGTTCATAAAGGGTCAATTGACATGCTGGATCCAGTTCGATCAGTCGATGCGCAGCCGCCAGTCCTGATATGCCGCCGCCGACGACCGCGACCCGTCGAGCGTTGGATTGGGGAGAGCCCACGTAATAATCCTTCCATCGTCAGGACTTCTTTTCGGTAACGAGGATACAGTCCGGTTCCGACTCCAGGATGTCACCAGTCACGGCAAAGGCCCGCGCGCGGCTACCGCCGCAGACTTGGCGGTACTCGCAAACGCCGCAGAAGCCTTTGAAGCGATCGGGATCTCTCAGAGCTCGAAATGTAGGGTGGTTCTGGTAGGCGTCGACCACCGAATTCTCCGGGAACCGTCCACACAGTACCGGCAGAAAGCCGGCTGGATAGATCTCGCCCGTGTGGCTCACAAACATAACGCCCTTGCCGTCTCCGACGCCCAGCGGTGCCCGATGCACCCGCGGAGCGTTATCGTCTTTCTTTCCATGGCCCTGGAGTGGATGACCTCCCTGCTGGAGGACATATCGGCGATAGTGAGGAGCCTCGGTGGTCTTCACGCCGTACGGTTGTTGACGCGAGTGATGCCAAAGACGTTCGAAAACGATTTCGTATTCGTCGGCAGATATCCGTTGTTCCTCCACGCCGCGTCCGACGGGCACGAGGAAGAACACCGACCACATGGCAATTCCCTGATCCGAGAGCAACTCGGCAAGGGCGTCGATTTGATGGAAGTTCCTGCGGGTGACCGTGGTGTTCACCTGCACGGCGAACCCGAGTTCGCGGGCGTTGGCCAGCATGTCCAGCGTCCGCGCGAAGCTGCCTTCCCAACCTCGGAAGGCGTCATGCGTTTCCGCGTCCGCACCATCCAGGCTGATCCCCAGCGATCGTACTCCAGCTTCCCAAGCCTCTTGAAAAGCGCCCCGCGTCGCCAGAGGTGTTGCCGAGGGAGTCATTGCCACTTGCAGTCCGGCTGCCACGGCATGGCGGATGAGATCAAACAGGTCGCTTCTCTTGAGCGGGTCGCCTCCGGTCGTCACCAGCGTGGGCCGGTAGGGGAAGCTCGCCACCTGGTCGATGAGTGCCTTGGATTGTGCGGTGGTGAGTTCAAGCGGATCCGGCTCGCTTTGCGCGGATGCTCGACAATGTTTGCAGACCAGATCGCATGCCTGCGTTACTTCGTAGTAGAACATCAACGGCGCGCGGCCGAAGTCGTCTTGCGTGTATTTGGTCGGGTGCATATGAATTCCGATCGTTTCGAAGGGATGTTGGATAAGAACCTTCTCAAGAGCCTTCGCGAGAGAGACGAATCAGGTCGGCGGCACCTTGAGCGGCCAACTCCTGGGCAACCAGCGAACCGAGCCGCACGGGATCATCCACATCGCCGTTTGCCGTGGCCTCGAGTTTCTCCGTGCCGTCGGTACTGATCACGCGTCCGGTCAGACAGAGCGCACCGTTCTCGATGCGCCCCCAGGCTGCAATCGGTGCCAGGCAGCCTCCGCGAAGCTCGGCCAGCATTATTCGTTCGGCTAGGACGGACGCATGAGTGATCGCGTGGTCGAGTTGCCCGAGTGCTTCTCGGATCGCATGATCGTCGTCGCGGGACTCCAGCCCCAGTGCACCTTGCCCGACAGCCGGCAAGACGGTCTCGATTGGCAACAGCTCCGTGATTCGGTCCTGGAAGCCAAGGCGCCGGAGTCCTGCCTCGGCCAATACGATCGCATCGTACTGACCCTCGTCCAGCTTCCGGAGTCGCGTGTCCACGTTTCCGCGAATGTCTTTCATCTGCAGATCGGAACGAACGTGCAGCAACTGGGAACGCCGGCGAAGGCTGCCGGTGCCGACCGTCGCCCCTGGCGGCAGTGCCTGGAAGGAACCGTGACTGCGACAAACGATGGCATCGCCAACGGGCGCCCGCTCCGGAATTGCTGCCAGGCACAGCCCAGGCACTTCGTCGGTAGGCAGGTCCTTCAGGCTGTGCACGGCCAGGTCAATCCGCTCTTCCAGCAGCGCGCGTTGTATTTCCTTGGTGAACACTCCGGGCGATGTGCTCACGCCGAGGGGTTCCTGCTGGCGGTCGCCGATGGTGGAAATCTCCACTTGAACCACGCTCACCCCCAGATCCGTCAGCCGTGCCGTCACCCAGTCCGCCTGCCAGAGTGCCAAGGCACTGGCCCGTGTTCCGAGGCGAATTTGTAGCGTAGAGGACATGCTCCATTCCCGTAATCATTCATGACTTAATGGTATTCAATTGTGCCATCGGAATGGTGATAATGGGAAGGGGCCCAGGGACGAACGAGGCAAGAACATGCTGGATCGCGGAATCCGGAGTTCTTAAACCCTTCTCCTGGGTCGTTGTGGGGCACGTTTCCAACGTGCCTGTTGAGTTACCGGCACGTTGGAAACGTGCCCCACGTTAGGAGAGGCACGCGACATGCCGCCCATGGGCCTTCGTCTTCGTCTGGTTATACCGCTCGCCGCTCTCTTGGTGGCGTACGGCGGGTTACATGCCTACCTTGCCGTGACGACTCAACGCACAGAGATCTTTGCCGAGGCAACGCAGAGCACGCTGACGCTGGCGAACACGATCCGGCGGAGCACTCGGCATGCCATGCTGCAGTCCCACCGAGAAGACGTGCACAAGATGATCGAGGACATTGGTAAACAGGAGGGCATCGAACACGTACGGATTCTGAACAAGGAAGGCGTGATCATGTACGCGTCCGAGCCGGACGAGATCAATCGCGTTGTTGACCGGAACGCGGAGGCTTGTTACCAGTGCCATGACGCGGCCGAACCCCTCACACGGCTCGAGACGTCCCAACGCGCAAGAGTTTTCCGAACGCCCCAAGGCTACCGCACGCTGGCGGCCATCGACGTCATTTATAACGAGCCCTCCTGCTGGACCGCCTCGTGCCATGTCCACCCCAAGACCCAGAATTTGTTGGGGGTCATCGATGTGGGAGTCTCTCTGGAAGCGGCCGACGCGCGAGTGGTGCGGACCACTACGGAAACGATCTTGTTTGTCGTGGTTTCGACCATTGTCATCTGCGCATTGGTGGCACTGTTGGTCCATCTCCGCGTCAACCGACCGGTACAACAATTGCTGGAATGTACGCGCAAGGTCGCTCAGGGGAATCTGGAGTGGACGATCGAGGTCGACAACGACGACGAACTTGGACATCTTGCCCGCTCGTTCAACAAGATGACGGAGGACTTGCAGCAAGCCCAGTTGGCGTTGAGCGATTGGGCCCTTAAGCTGGAGGACGAGGTCGAGAACAAGACGCGCGATCTGAAGTTGGCCCAGGCCCAGATCCTGCGGTCCGAGAAACTCTCGTCCCTTGGCTTGCTCGCTGCCGGCGTGGCGCATGAATTGAACAGCCCGCTCATGGGGATTATGACCTTCGCACACCTCGTCGCGAAACGACTTCCCGACGGTTCATCGGAGAAAGAACATGTCCAAGTCATTATCAGCCAAACGGAACGCTGCGCGACCATCATCAAACATCTGCTGGACTTCTCCCGCGAGCGTCCTCCGGAAAAAAGATGCCAGGACGTGCATGCCGTGCTCGATCAGGCCATCGCGCTGGTGGAGCACCAATCGGGGTTTCACGACATTCAGATAGAACCCGAGTTTGCTCCGGACCTTCCACTAGTCATGATGGACGCGGGCCAAATGCAGCAAGTCTTCTTGAACCTGCTGGTCAATGCCGGCGAGGCAATGTCCGACGGGGGGCGCCTGGTTATCCAAACGCGTAGGCCCGCCAGTTCGGTTGGCGATGCCACATCGGCCGACGTGCAGATCGTGTTCCGCGACATGGGCGTGGGCATACCACCGGAGAACATCGACAAGATCTTCGATCCCTTCTTCACTTCCAAGGATGTGGGACAGGGGACGGGGTTGGGGTTGGCCGTGACTTACGGAATCATCGAACGGCACGGCGGAACCATCGGTGTGGAAAGCGAACCGGGGAAAGGGACTACGTTTACGATCACTCTGCCAGTCTGTGGGGCGGATACCGAACATGCATGAACCGAAGCTCAAGCAAGTGAAAAGCGCGAGGATACTCGTCGTCGACGACGAAGAGGTCGTGTGCCGGAGTTGCGAACTCCTACTGGCCGAAGAGGGTTACCAAGTGGACACCAGTCAGGATTCCGAGAACGGATTCCTGCTGGCACAGGAGAAACCTTACGATGTCATCCTTCTCGACTTGAAAATGCCGAAAATCGGTGGCATGGATTTTCTGCGAAGGATCAAGGACGTGCGTCCGGATGTCGAAGTGATCATGATGACGGGCTACGCCGAGATATCGACTGCGGTGGAGGCTGTCAAACTCGGCGCCTTCGACTACCTGCCAAAGCCGGTGACTTCCGATCAGCTTGCGGTCGCCGTGGGCAAAGCTCTGGAGAGACGAGAACTCCTCTCCGAAAACCGCTATTTGCGCCGTGAACTCGAATCTCGCTATCAGTTCGAGAACATCATCGGCAGCGGAAAAGCAATGCAGGCCGTGTACCGCTTAGTCGCACAGGTGAGCGCCACCAACACGACGGTGCTCGTCCGCGGCGAAAGTGGTACGGGCAAGGAATTGATCGCGCGGGCGATCCACTTCAACAGTCCTCGAAAGACCAAGCGGTTCTTGGCTGTCGACTGCGGGGCACTCCACGACAACCTGCTGGAGAGTGAGCTTTTTGGGCACACCAAGGGCGCTTTTACGGGGGCGATCACGGCGAAGAAGGGTTTGTTCGAAGTCGCCGACGGGGGCACGTTGTTCCTCGATGAGATTGGACACACGTCCCCTACGCTCCAGGCCAAGCTTCTCCGCGTGTTGCAGGAACGCGTGTTTATCCCGGTGGGAGACACGGACGAGCGTACGACGGACATGCGGCTGATCGCCGCGACCAACAAGGATGTCGAAGCGATGGTGGCCGACGATTCCTTCCGTGAGGAACTCTTCTACCGGCTCAACATCGTTGCCATCCGCCTCCCGCCTCTGCGAGAGCGGGAGGAGGATGTTCCCGCCTTGGCCATGCACTTTCTGAAGAAGTTTCGACAGGAGACCGGTCGTGACGTAACCGAGATTTCCCCTGAAGCCCTTCAACTGCTGATCGACTACGACTGGCCTGGTAATGTCCGTCAACTCGAAAACGCGATCCATCGGGCCGTGGTCTTGGCCACCGGCAAAACCATCGTCAGCGAGCAACTCCCCCCGGAGATGCGAGATAACGTGCCGTTGGTGACGACTTGCGTCCCGAAGACGGGTCAGGAACTCAAGAATCGGAAGAAAGAACTCCGCGAGAAGTCGGTAGAGCAGGTGGAACGGCAGTTCGTCATCGAAGCCCTAAATCGCAACGACTGGAGTGTCACGAAGGCCGCTGCCGAGGTCGGAATGCAGCGCCCGAACTTCCAAGCCCTCATGCGCAAATATCACATTACGCTGGCCAAACAGGCACGTCGCACCGATGCGCCGTAAGTCCGTTGAACCCGCATATCGACGGATCTTCGAAGACGTCAGCTTGCGGACGCCGCCAAGGCACGAATGTGGCTTGAGCCAACCCATGTCTTGCGATACCCCATGAGCCGACAGGTTTTGGGTGGTGCTTGTTTTTCCTATGCACGCATGACGATTCCATCGCTCGCTTTGTTTCCGGCGGCAAGCCCACAGCAGATGCGATCTACTGAATACCCCACCCGATCAGGCGTATAAGGAAAAATTTTCCGGAACGGGCCTTGCCGCTTCCGCGGCGATGCGGCCAACGTTGCGCTGACGAACAAATGGTCTGCACGTCACGTCTTGACTACTTCCTGCCCACTGATCGTCCGCCACGCTGTCGCTCTGGCACGCCAGTTGCGTTTGAGGGCTGGCAACTCTCCTTTTCAGAGGAATCTACAGGGTTTTGAAAAGGCACACGTCGCGCGACGTGAAGATCCTGATTGGGCTAGGGGTAACGCAAGCGGTCAACATCGGCTTCGGCACGCCCCAGAACAAGTCTCGATGTTACCGGAGCGCGAGGACAGCCCCGAGGACGCATACATGGGATCATTCTGGCAAGGGTTGCTGCTGACAGCAGCAACATTGGCGTTTGGCCGGGACATTCCCGCCCAGCCATCCATCGGCTCCCAACTTGACCCGGAAGAAAATCTCTGCGCCACGTGTCACGGCGAATCTGACTTGTGGGAAAAGGATACGCGGCGGCTGTATGTCTCATTGGAGGCGATGGCCGAGGACGTTCACTTCCGCTCGGGTGTCAATTGTCACGATTGCCACGGGGGCGACCCGAGCAACTTCGAGGTTGGCGCAGCTCATTCGACACAAGCAGACGAAAACCAACCGAACATCGTTCCCTTTCGCAGCCCGCTGAATGATGTGTGGCAAGTTTGCGGCAACTGCCACACCGAACAGAAGCTCGGGATGCTCCGCGGCGTCCATCGCAGGGCCGAAACTGGCGATGGGCAGGGGGGCGGGCGGCCGATCAATTGCAGCCAGTGCCATGGTAACAGCGCGCACCCCATGGTCTCGGTTCGAGACAGCCGCTCGAACGTATTCTTGGACAAACAGGTAAACGTCTGTGGCGATTGCCACAAACAGGAACTCGAAGCGTACAAAGACAGCGTGCACGGTCACGGTCTGTATGAGTCGGGACTGCTGGTCACGGCGGCCTGTGCGGACTGCCACGGCGCCCACGGAATTCACCCCGCATCGCACGAGCAATCCACACTTCACGCGACCAACGTGTCCGCGACCTGCGCGGCCTGCCACCGGTACATTGAACAGCGGTTGGCGCGGAGCGTACACGGCCGCGGTGATGGGCCGGGGCGCAAAACCGATGCGGCGGCGCTAGCTGGGGAGGAGCGACGAAGACCGACATGCACGGACTGCCACGCGGGGCACGATCTTGCGTTGCCCAGGACGGATCGTTTCCGGCTGGGGCTGGCGAGCCGTTGCGGGCAGTGTCATGCGGATTTTTCTGGCCGCTACGCGATCAGTATGCACGGGGAGTTGACGGAATTGGGTTACGGGCCTGCCGCGAATTGCTCCGACTGCCACGGCGCCCACGATATCCTGCCCGTATCCGAGCCCGACTCGAAGCTCTCCGCCGCCAATCGGCATCAGACGTGCACAAATTGCCATCCCCGCGCCTCTCGCAATTTTCTGGATTTCGATCCCCATGCCGACCACCGTGATCCACGGCGGAACCTGCTGTTGTTTTGTGTGTACACGGTACTCATCACGCTCCTGATCTCAACGTTCAGCTTCTTCGCCTTGCACTCGCTGTTCTGGTTCGTTCGGAGCCTGTTCGATGTACTCAAGAACGGACGTCCCAAATCGCTGATACCAGGTGCCGCCGCCTACGTACGATTTGGCCCGCGCCATCGAATGGCACACACGATCATGGTCATTTCTTTCCTTGGACTGGCGGTGACCGGGCTTCCCTTGAAATACAGTCATTGCCAATGGGCGCAGACACTGGCCTTTTGGTTTGGAGGGTTCGAATCCACGGGCGTGTGGCACAGGCTGTTCGGCGTGGTGAATATCGGCGTCCTGGTCCTCTACGTCTTCTGGATGCTCCGCCGATTGTTTCCGAGCCCCAGACACGGCGCTTCCCGCATCGGTCTGGTGTTTGGCCCCGATTCACCGGTGCCAACTCGTCGCGACCTGACAGATTTCCTGAAGATGGTCCGATGGTTCTTCGGTCAGGGCCCGAAACCGACCTTCGAACGATGGACTTACTGGGAGAAGTATGATTTTTGGGGTGCCTTCGGGGATATCGTCGTGATCGGGTTCACCGGTCTGATTTTGTGGTTTCCCCATCTGTTCTGTGCTTATCTGCCCGGTCAAGTGCTTAACATTGCCAAGGTGATCCATTCGACGCAGGCACTGCTGGCGACGGGATTTGTGTTCGCCATCCACTTTTTCAACACGCACTTGCGCCCCGAGAAATTCCCCATGGACATGTCGGTCCTGACGGGCGTGATTAGTGAGGAGGAAGCGAACGAGGAACGCTCCGAGTTTTTCGATCGGATGCGTCAGGAGGGCAGACTGGACGGACTCCGCACAACGGTTCCGCCTCGACCCAAAATCTTATCGGTGATGCTGGGAGGGTTCGTAGCATTGGCGATCGGGTTGGGGCTGCTGGCGGGGATTGTGCTGCCGATCCTACAGGTTTTGGTGCGCAAATAGCATATACACCGCTCGCGGGCAACACTGTCCCATCGTAGAACGGAATGAATTCCGTTCTACGACCCGACAGCAAAAGGGAAAACCTGACCGCGGGTGGTACAGCCACACGGGAGATATACCCATAAAGATGCAGCCAATATCCGACTCTTTGGGTGCGTTTTTCCCCATGCGAGAATAAGATTCTTGTTCACCTCTGAGAATCGCTGGCCCGTGGGAAATGTGGGGCCTCGGCGACTATCAGCGAGTTTAATGTATAGGAAAACCATACACCGCCTGTCGATTCAAGGGTTGCGCCCCGGAAGTTCGCTCGTAGGTCAAGCGCGCAATGGGCTTTGTCACAAGGAATTGCGCTATTATCGCCCTTCGGGCAGATCCCTTTCCGTGTGTGGCACGTCAATTGCTACACAGGCATAGTGGCAGACGCGATGGTTCCTACAGGCAGCTTTTGCCGGGAAAGAGGTCATGAGTGCGACCGCGAGAATCCTGGTGATCGACGACGACCCGATCGTTGGTCGAAGTTGCGAGGGAATCTTAGCCCCGGACGGGCACGACGTTAGTGTGGCGTTCACTGGAGAGGAAGCCATGAGGAGAATCGAGAGCAACGATTTCGACATTGTCCTACTAGACCTCAGAATCCCGGGCTCCGGGGGGCTCGGCCTCTTGCGAACGATTCGTAAAGCCTCGCCGCGAACCGAAGTGGTCGTTATAACCGGCTACCCTTCGATCGAAAACGCCAAGGAATCAATCCGCTTAGGTGCCTTTGACTACGTGACCAAGCCGTTGCCACCGCAACGGCTGCGCGGGGTGATCTATCAAGTGCTGCAATGCAAACCTTGGGCAATACAAGAGAGGTGCTGAAATGGTTGCCGCGAAAAAGCGAATTCTGGTTGTGGACGATGAAGCGATCGTCCGCGAAAGCTGCAAACTTGCCTTGACGGACGCGGGCTACGCGGTCCGCACCGTCGCCAGCGGGCGCGACGCCATCCAAGCGTGTCGCGCCGAGCCGTTCGACGTGATGCTGGCCGACCTCCGGATGCCGGACATGGACGGACTTGAGGTGGCGCGGATCGTGGCCAACGAGTTTCCGGAAGTCCGAGTGGTCATTATCACCGGTTACCCCAGCAAGGCGTCGGCCGAGCAAGCGGCGAACCTCGGAATCTTCGATTACCTCGAAAAGCCGCTGAACCCGGACCGATTGAGCGAGGCAACCGCCGCCGTGCTCGCCCGCCGGCCCAGGCCCAAGACAACCAACCTGCAGTCGGGGGAACCCGACACCAAAACGATGCCCGAAGCCCAACCGGCGGCCGCCGACACTGAGGCGGCAATCGCCGACAGTGTGGGTGTTCCCGAACCTGCAGAATCCCGGACCGCACAGTCGGCGGAGACCGACATGGGGCTGGTGAAGGGGCTTGCTCTTGTCGCCGTTGCGCCACTCATCGGGCTCGCGTACGTGCTCCTCTTTCCCATTGTCGGTTTCGCAGTACTCTGCGGAGTACTGGGCATGGGCGTGGCCGAGAAACTCGGGTGGGCACGGAAGTGAGCAAGGCTCAGGCGGCACGGCGCCGCCGGTTTCTTTGGGATTTACGTCGACTCTTTGCCGTGGTCGTGGGGGGCCGATTTTGGGGCGAAGCCGCTGCCGAGGCTGAATCAGAAGGCTGAGTCTTCGCGCGGCGCTTCTGCAGAACAAGCATGACGCTGACTACGGCAATCAAGCCAACCAGCACGGCAAACGCTGCCCATTTTGCATAAGCCATCCATGGCAGTGGCAGCCGCCCCAGTTCGACACGGATAACGTGACCGGCTGGCAATGTCGTGCCGTGGGACTCAAAAATCAAGGCATCGCTTTGCGTTTCGGATGCCGGGGCGAGATTGCATGAAACCTGTTCCGGCTTGTCGTGCTCGACGCTCAGCCGAAGGTTGTCGCACGGCAGGTCCAACGGTCTCTGCCAAAGGCGATACTTCTCCTCGTTGCGAAGCGTGT
>JACKQG010000893.1_pt1 | contig 42112 bp, 33 predicted proteins | sample 8237621 | NCBI WGS metagenome assembly JACKQG01 (sample SAMN15677084, study PRJNA649215) | marine metagenome | biome: marine; feature: Black Sea; material: saline water; isolation source: suspended particulate matter (SPM) from the Black Sea western gyre | collected 2013-06-09/2013-06-10 | depth... | reverse complement strand
CTTAACACAATTTATTAAAAAATTAATTAGCTGAAGTCGGTAACACCTGATTTAGCGTGATTTAATTCAATAATACAGTATGATACGACTACTGAAAACTACTTTAACCGGACACTAGTGTCTCAGGATGAAATAACTTCAGAGTCACTCGCAACTTATAAAGTAGAAGGTTTATACTTTCAAGACACAGAAACTATTTTTCTGCCTGCAAAAATGAAAGATAAAAAATCCCTGGATTCCGCATTGCTCATTCATGAATTATATCATCACGTTCAAAATTTAAATGGAGCTGACGGGGAAAACGCATGTAATATCGATATTGAATCTCCTGCGGAAAAGTTGGATGTTGTATATTTAAAGCTTGTGCTGAAAGATAATGACTTTGCAGATGATACAGAAGATGCTGAAAAACAGTTTCTAATGCAGTGAGCTGATTGTATTAATAAAACTCTATATAAATGGTATGAAGGAGCCTACAAGAACGGGACATATCACGGACAAGGTACATTCAATTATAAATTCGGTTCCATTTATAAAGGACAATGGAAAAGTGGCAAAGAAGACTGTCAAGGATCGATGACTTGGGTAAATGGAGATAGCTTTCAAGGTCAATCGAAAAATGGCAAAGAAAATGGACAAGGTAAAATGAGCAGGGAAAATGGAGAAAGCTTTCAAGGTAAATACAAGGATGGAGAAGCATTGGCTGCATCTGTTGGGAACGGAACATTCATTTGGCCAAATGGGGACACCTACGAAGGAGAATGGAAGGATTGGCAACAACATGGGCAGGGGACACTAACTTATGGAAAAGGAGAATCTGAAGGTCAAAAGAATGTAGGAGAATGGCAAAACAATCTACAACATGGGCAGGGGACGTGGATTATTCCAGATGGCTCAAAATGGGTTGGTGAGATGAAAGACGGTAGAGATTGGAACACTACAGGCTACGATGAAGCAGGAAACATCAACGGTAAGTTTGTGAATGGAGTTGAAAAATAAACATCCATTTAATAAAGTATTGCGATTTCCAAAAAAAGATGATAGTTTCGAACGATATGTCAATATCTTTCAATTCTTTAAAAGGAGATCGCGATGAAAACAATACATTTTTCTTTTGTTAGTCTAATGGCTTTAATGCTAATTGGCTGTGCACCAAAGTTGATTGTAGTAACCGAAAATGAAGTAACAAACTACGAATCGAATAAGGCAACTTTGTTGGATGCCGTAGGCGAGGATGGGCTGGGTAAACTTATGCAAGTGTATGCATTGCTGCGCTGCTATAAAGGGGAAACCTGTCCAGGTATTGATTATTCGATTATCATTAATTACTGGGGAAAACACACATATATGGATGGTAAAAAAATCGATGTAATTTCTGATGGTCAGATCATTCCTCTAAGAGAAGATCACAATTATTATACAACTTTTGTAAATCATGAATGGTTTGAAGAGCAGTGGTTTCCCTACAACAAAGAGCAATTTAGCAAGGTGGCTAATGCGAAAAAGGTTGAGATTAAAATTGGCGACAAAAAGTATGAAATACGCCAGAAAGATCGAATATTGTGGAAAAAACTTATAGACCCGCTTGCTCCTGAAAAATGAGCTTACATAATTCTTAGGAAGGCATGCTTGAAATTTTAGTTTAAAACACCTTGTTTAATTCACACAGCATTTTTTTAAAATCAAGCCTGTGACTTTTTTGTAGAATTTTTGCGGTTGCTTCAAATTGCTGTTTCTCCGGAAGTTGTGAAAGCTGACTGCCGTAAAGAATCACATTACCTTTCCGATTCGCACGTGCCTCCAGTAACTGGTTAAAGGTTGATCCCCACTGCTCCCGTCTTTGCTCATAATCTCCGGTCACTGTCCACAAATTTCCCACAAGCCAGCCGGTGGAATTGAGGCAACATCGCAAGTTCCGTAAAAATTCGACACGCTTCACTTCTTCCGAAGCACCATAATCACCAAAAGCATCCAAAAAGATGAGATCATACTTCTCTGTCAGGGAGGTGATTATCTCAGAAGCATCGGCATGCAAAATATTCAGCCGTTGATCAACCGGCAAATCAAAATGCCTGTGAGCAGCCTCAATTACTCCTGAATTGATTTCGATGATTGTTTGCTGAAGTACCGGAAATTCTCGGTGCAGCCAGCGGACAAGACTGCCGCCGCCGAGTCCGAGATGCAGTACGTTCTTGGGTTCAGGACAAAAAAGTAGTCCCAGCAGCATGAATTGAGTGTAAGGCAAAACGAGGTAGTCTGGTTTGACAGTAGAAATAACGCTCTGCATAATGTGATTACCAAACCGTAACTCGCGGCGTCCCTCTTTTTCCCAAACCTGCACTTTTACACCAGAAATATCTTTTTCCCAGATTAAACGTTCCGGCCTGCTTCTATTAAGGATTTCAAACAGTTTCAAAATTAAAAATTTTCAAAGTTAAACAGTTTCAGAGTTAAAAAGACCCTTAATAAAAGAGATTTACTAATAAAGAAAAAATTTTCTTTGTGTATTTGACTTTCTTGACGGCTAAAATATTTCAAGGTTGAAAATAGAACCATCTTTAAGCTCTGACTAGCTAAGCGTTTGTTAGCTATTCCAAGTGTGAAACCTGACCCATTTGTGCAACCAGCCATTTCTCTTCCCAGACCAAGTGGAACCTACCCGTATTTTTGATTAAAAAATTAGTAGGTGCATCAAGTGAGAGACCCAGCGTATGTTTCATTAAAACTCGTACTATACCTCCATGAGTCACCAACACAACACGTTCTTCAGGATGCCTGAGACGTATTTCTTCAATAAAATCCAAAGCACGGTCCAGAAGCTGCTGCGTACTTTCACCTTCATCAATCACATAATTTGAGCCTGCAGTTTTGAAAAGCCGGAAGATCTCTGGATGACTCTCCCTCGCTTCATCTGTCGTTAAGCCTTCAAACACTCCCAGATTTTTTTCACGCAGACGCTGATCAATCTGCAGAGTATGATTTGAAAACTGAGTAATGGCCTCTGCTGTCTGTTGCGCACGCAGCGTATCGCTCGAATAAATCTGATCAAATGACACATTTTTCATCCATTGACCCAGTGCTTCAATTTGAGCTTGTCCTACATCTGACAGATCACTGTTGGAATGTCCCTGCATCCGACGTTGTGCATTCCATTCAGTTTCGCCGTGACGAATCAAAATCAGTTCTGTTTTATTCATAATTCCTGGTATTGTGTTTTTGATATTATTGCTTATAAGTCAAATATATTTTCATGCAGAGAGGTTTCATTTGTAATCAGTATGATCTGCAGGTAATTTTTGCAGGCTTTTTTTGAAATCATCGTAAACCGGATCATGCTGAGTGTGACACTGAAGACATCCACCAACTCTTCGTATCTTGCGTATTTCAGTTTGGTTAAAACTGCGTTCTCCTGATTTTGAAGCTTTTCCTGGTTTTGCTGCATTTTCCTGAATCCAACCCATCGGCACACTCCATTCCGGATGTTCCGGAGAATAGGCCTGCTCACTTATTATTCCCAGAGCTGCAGCATTTTGGTGACAACTTTCACATGTGCGGGATCTGCCCTGAGTTGTATGAGGTGAGAGTGAAGCATACAATTGCCTGCGAATCGGCTGCGACTCCGGTGTTTTCTGTAGAATAAGATTCATCCCGGGGACAAAAGTAGTGACCTGATTATCTGCTGTCACACCCAATGCCGGAACTCCGGAATGAACAGCCCAGCGGGTTTCAATCCAGCGTCCCGGAGTACGTTTCTTTTTCAGGTGATCCCACTGCTTTTGAGTAGAGTCATACTCAATATGACAACCATAACACTGCGGTGCCCAAGACGCATGACAACTATCGCAGCTGAGACGTTCATGACCTTTAAGTTCATGTTGTTGTCCTGATTTCATAACCGGAATCTTTATTTTTTTTCCAGATACTTTTCCTTTTAAAAAACGGTCTCCGGTTTTTTCCCAAAGATGAACAAGCGGTGTCCTGTTTTTTTCACTGACCACGATTGATCCATCAACTGCTGTATGGAAATTGTCCGGATACAATGCAGAATATAATGCTTCCCTCGGTTCAAGTTCTGCTAGCGGTTTTCGGTTAAGTTCTTTCGCATGACAATCACTACACTGAATATCCAACTGCTGCTCATGACGTTTGCCTGTACCCATCACACCGCGCACAGTATGACAGTCAATACAGGCCATACCGGCTCTGCTGTGCACATCGATCGGCAGTTTTTTGACCAGTCTTCCGTCTGCAAGCCTGCCGAAGTTCTGTTGATGTGCTAGATCAACTGTATCGGTTTCCGCCAAACCAACGTAGTTCAGCGAGATCCGCCCTGAGCGGCTGTGACAACCAAAACAGCGGTCGTTCTGTACCCGAACCGAAAGCGTCGGATGTTCTTTGTCTTGAAAAGTCTGTAAATGACAGGCGGCACAACCGCCTCCACGATCCTTTAAAGATTGCTGATGATTTTTCCGGTTATTAGATAAATGACAGGAAACGCAGAGTTTACGCAAGTAAGAATCGGCACCATTTTCTGCTAAACTCTCTTGTAGACTGGCATGATTTTGATTTTTTTGTTTTTCACCGAATACTTCACGAGTGATTGAGACCATGCCATCTACTGTATTCATCACAGAGTTTCTAACAAGCGGAATCAATTCCTGATGACATCCGGACTGTCCGCAGGATTTCTCTACAGTAGCCATGCTCCCCGGAAACGCTTCCAGATTTTGATGTGCTTTTTCCTTTTCTTTCTCTAATGCATTTCCCGCATGACAGGAAGTACAGCCAATTTCCGCTGGATTGTGAAATGCAGAAAATTTGTTATTTGCGGTATGGCAGTTTAGACACTCTTCTTTTCCGTATGCTGGAAAAATAAATGCGGGAAACAGTATGCATACGAAGATGATTTTAACTGCTGTTATCATTATCCGGATTGTCGTGCAGTTTGAGCAGCTTCCGCATTTCATCCAGCAATGCAGTTTTGTATTCCGGACGCAACATCCCAATTTGCATGGCAGATGTCAGAAAACCGAGAGGTTCTCCTAAATCATAGCGGGTACCTTCAAACTGAATGGCGGACACATTACCCTGTGCAGCCATGTGATTGATGGCCTCGGTTTGAGTAAACTCACTTTTGTGAGAGTGTTTTTTATCGCTGGTCCGCAGTGCATCAAAAAGATCCGGAGTGTAAAGATAACGTCCATAGGAGACAAAACGACTTGGAGCCTTTCCCTGTGCTGGTTTTTCCACCATTTTATTGACCTGCATTATTTTTCCGGAATCAGCCGGTTCTATCACTCCATAACGTGAAAGTTGATCTTCTTCCAGCTCTTTTACTGCTAAAACCGTATTGCCGGTTTTTTCCCAGGTTTCGATCAACTGTTTACTGAGCGGTTTTGCACCAAGTACAATATCGTCTGGGTAGGCCACCACAAAAGGTTGATTATCCACAAACGGTTCAACCAGCATTAAAGCATTACCTGTACCCATCATACGTTGTTGACGCAAAGTGAAAATATTGGCTTCAATAGGTTTGATTACTTTCAGTTTTTCAATTTCATTGGACTTCGAAAATGCAGAAGACAATTCTATTTCCCGATCAAAATAATCCTCCATCACTTTCTTTCTGCGTGAGGATACGAGCAAAATATCGTTAATTCCAGAATCAACCATTTCCTGAACGATGAAATCGATGGCCGGACGATCGATCAGAGGAAACATTTCCTTGGGAATAGTTTTTGATGCAGGTAAAAAACGGGTTGCATATCCTGCTGCTAAAATGACACCTTTCATGTTATTTTCAGTTTTAAGTATTTAGTTTTAAAAATTTTATTCGGCAGTAACAAAGCTCTTAACCTGTGACAATAAAGCATGTGCCATCTCTTCGTCAATGACTTTTACTGCAAATTTATCTGCTTTTTCCAGCTTTGAACCTGCATTTTCTCCTGCAAGTACAAAGTCTGTTTTTTTCGAAACACTGCCGGTTACATTTGCTCCTGCCTGCACCAGACGTTTTTTCCAGACATCACGTGGTTCAGAAAGTGTTCCGGTCAAAACAATTATTTTTCCATTGAATGGCGAATCAATAATCTCCTGGATAATGACCTCAGCCGGAGAAACTCCACGTTCAAGAAAATCAGTAATCAGTTGAAGTTGTTGCTGATCTTGAAAAAAATCAATTATACTATCAGCAATCACCGGACCAATCGCTTCAACTTTTTCTAATGCATCTGCAGTTCCTGACATCAGTCTTTCCAGCGTACCAAAATGCTGGGCCAGGATACCAGCTGTTTTTTCTCCAACATTTGCAATTCCAAGTGCATGAATGAATTGAGCCAACTCACACTTTTTAGATTTTTCGATACTTGAGAGCACATTTGCTGCAGATTTATCAGCCATGCGTTCAAGACCGGACAAATCCTCATGACTCAGCAGGTAAAGGTCTGCAGCATTTTTAAGAAAATTTTTACTCAGCAGTTGTTCAATCAGAGCTGGTCCTATCGTGTCAATATCCATTGCTCTGCGTGAAACAAAATGCAGAATCTGCTCTTTTTGCTGTGCCGGACATACTCTGTTTGGACATCGCCACTCAACCTCACCCTGAGGACGAAAGGCCAGTGTGTCACAAGCAGGGCACGTCAGCGGTGCTTCAATTTTTTGTGCGTCTGGAGTTCGTAAAGTAGGATCGACTGCAACTATTTTTGGAATAATTTCACCACCTTTTTCCAAAGTTACATGATCACCAAGATGCAGGTTGAAGCGTTCCACCTGATCGTAATTATGCAGCGTTGCACGCGCTACAATGGTTCCATTCAGTTCTACCGGATCAAGCAGTGCCACCGGTGTCAAATTACCGGTGCGTCCCACCCCGATTTCAACTTCACGCAACACTGAAAATGCCTGTTCTGCAGTAAATTTAAAAGCAGTCGCCCAGCGTGGTGATTTGGCAGTGAAGCCTAATTGACGCTGCTGTTTGAGTGAATTTACTTTTAAAACAATGCCGTCAATATCATAAGGCAGTTCCTCTTTGTGTTCTTCCCAGTAGCGGCAATATTCCAGAACCTCTTCAATTGAACTGACAGTTTTTGTTTCCGGATTTACTGGAAACTCCTGTTGACGCAGAAATTCTAAATTCTCTGCATGAGTTTCATGAGGCAGTCCCTCAGCAATAGTGTAGACAAAAACTGCTAACCTACGACGTCTGGTTTCAGTACTGTCCAACAGCCTGACAGATCCGGCTGCAGCATTGCGTGGATTTTTGAAAGGCGGTTCGCCTGTCTTGAGGCGTTGCTGATTTAGTGCAGCAAAATTATTGCTTGGCAGATAAACTTCTCCACGCACCTCTAAATTGGGCCCAGTTTTGATTTTTAAGGGCAGACAGTTAATGGTTTTAATATTTGCAGTAATTTCCTCACCTTCGCTGCCGTCACCTCTTGTAACTCCTGCAGTGAGGATTCCGTTCCTGTAAATTACTGAGACTGCAACTCCATCTATTTTTAATTCACAAACGTATTCAGGTTTTTGACCTCCCAGCAATTTTTGTACTCCTGCAGTCCAACTTTTAAGTTCATCCAATGAATATACATTCCCTAAACTGAGCATTGGAAGCTGATGTTTTCTGCTTGGAAGTGCAGTATTGGGTTCAGCATTTACCTTTAAAGTGGGAGAATCTTCCAGTCTCAATTCCGGAAATTTATTTTCCAGAGTTTTCAATTCATTCAGCAGGGAATCATAAGTTTCATTATCGAAGTTGTCTGCTCCTGCATCTGCAGTATTTGCACAATAATACACATAATTGTACTGATGAATCAGTTGACTTAATTCATTAATGCGTACTTGAATTGTAGAATCAGAAGGCATATTTTGGCAGAATTAATTTACAGAAAACTTTGAAAGAAATTTAATTTTTTTGAATGGCGGCTTGAGATGTACTACACACTATATAAACTCAGAGACTAAAGTTCCATCCATTTCTAAACAGAATAAGTAAACAAGTGAATTTATTTGAGCACACTAACGAAATTCAAATCCGTAAAGAAGCACCCTTAGCAGACAGAATGCGTCCACGGACAATTGAAGAATTTGTCGGACAAAGTCATATTTTAGCACCAGGAAGACTTTTAAGGCGCGCAATTCAGGCTGATCAACTCTCCAGCCTGCTTTTTTACGGCCCTCCGGGAACTGGAAAAACTACGTTGGCTAGAATAATAGCCAATAACACTCAGGCAGAATTTCTCTCAATAAATGCAGTTTTATCGGGAATTGCAGAGATTCGCAAATGCATCGACACTGCAAAAAGAGTTCGTTCTGAACAACAGCGACGAGCAGTGCTCTTTGTAGATGAGGTACACCGCTTCAACAAAGCGCAGCAGGATGCACTCCTGCCGCATGTTGAAAACGGAACGGTTATTCTGATTGGTGCAACTACAGAGAATCCGTATTTTGAAGTTAATAAGGCACTCGTCAGCCGTTCACGAATATTTCAACTTCAATCCCTTAATTCTTCTGAGGTTGAGGAAATAATCGAACAGGCGCTAACAGATGCTGAACGGGGATTTGGCAATAAAAAAGTAACTATAGCAACAGAGGCACGCCGGCATCTGGCACAAGTTGCAGGAGGAGATGCTCGGGCGGCATTAAATGCACTTGAACTGGCTGTTTTAACTAGTGAAGCAGACTCAAAGGGCGTACTAAATATTAGCCTTGAGGTAGCCGAAGAATCTATCCAGCAGAGGGCAGTACTTTATGACAAAGACGGCGACGCTCATTTTGACACCATTTCTGCTTTTATAAAATCGATGCGTGGTTCCGATCCGGATGCCGCACTTTTCTGGATGGCAAAAATGGTGGAAGCCGGAGAAGATCCACGTTTCATTTTCCGGAGGATGTTAATTTTTGCCGGAGAAGATGTCGGCATGGCAGACCCACAGGCTTTGGGTGTAGTCAGTGCTGCTGCACAGGCTTTTGATTATGTCGGAATGCCGGAAGGTCGCTATCATCTAGCACAAGCCTGTTTGTATTTAAGCACCGCAGCTAAAAGTAATTCTGCTTTTGCTTTTTTTGATGCAATTTCGGTGGTGCGCCAGGAACAGGCTGATGAAGTTCCGGATCCGCTCAAAGATGCAAACCGCGACGGTAAAGCTTTTGGTCATGGAGAGGGCTACCTGTACCCGCACGCTTACTGTGACCATTGGGTGGCTCAGCAGTATCTTCCTGATCTTTTGCAGGGCCGGATTTTTTATCAGCCCTCAGCACAGGGTTATGAAGCTTCAGTTCAGGAAACTGTAGCTCGGCATCGTGAAGCACAGTTGGCAGCATTTTTTTCGCAAACTGAATCAAAACAATCCGGAGCTTCAAATTATTGGGAAGCTCGAACATTGGACAGTTCCGGAGAATTACTCAACGATTTTCGCAGACAGGTAACTGATTATTCTCAGCTTAAACGAGCAACACTGGCACTTGTGCTAAATGCAGGTGATGGGTTGTTGCTTGGAGAATTGTTACGACAGATAAAAGAGGAAACTGTTTATGCACTTGTTGATTCTGCAAAAGAACAACAAATGCTTGCTGCTTTGTTCAAAAAGCCTGCTTCAGGCATAGAGGCTAATATTTTGGTGTCCAGTGCTGGAAATCCGAAGTCATTTGAAATTGACGAAATTCGTTTTGAGAGAATTATCGGACGTAATGTTTTGCAAAAGCATGTAGATAAAACTGCCTTGCTTGAGACTCTAAAAGCATGGCTTTCAGAGAATGGTTTTTTAGTTTTTGGTGAAACTGTGCCTGCACTTGGACAGCGGCTTACTGATTTAATACCTCTAGAGATGCTTGAACCTGAATTCAGAAAAGTACTCAAAACTGCTGAAGATGAAATATATCATGACTCAGATAATTCACGCAGCAACTGGACTCCATCAACTCTGCGTGACGAATTGGAAGCAGCAAACTGGAAAATCCTGCGTTGGCAGGTTAAGGAATTCAGCATCCCAACCATGATTCGAACTGCTCAAATTGAACAATGGTTTCCAACTCAAGCAAACGGTCTGCATTCCAGTTACAAACAACGTTTATCTGCATATTTTTCTCAGGAACAAATTAATGCTTTACGGGAAATTTTCCGCAGTCAAGTGGTTGGAAAAATTGTGAATTGGCGCAGCGTAAGCTTGTTTATGCAACTAAAACCATGAAGATGCAATGAAATGTAGGCACATGTTTTTCAACATACTTATACTCTGTTTTCCCCTTTATTTAATGCTGATGTCTGTCGGCTGCAGCACAGAAGCTCAATACATTATTTACAAAACTGGTGATAATAAACAATTACAAGAACGGGCAATTAAATATTGTTATGGAGATTTTAAAGTATTGCAGCAAAAAAAATATGGACCATACACCCGTGCCAGTCTGGAATGTCATGAATAGTTTTGCTGCCACTGACTATCAAAATACAGCATTTTCTCAAAAACCGTGACGGTTCATACTTTCCTGCTCCTGGATTGCAAACTGCTTGAAGCGCGGCAATAATTTTTCCCAGTCAATGGTGTGGGCATCGAATTCCGGACCATCCACACAGGCATGTTTACGTACAAGTTTTCCATCTTCAATAATCGGAACCATACAGGCACCACACATTCCGGTGGCGTCAATCATCATTGAATTGAGACTGGCTACGGTGTGTACTCCAAAGGAATTGGTCAGTTCACTGACAGCGCGCATCATCAACGGAGGTCCAATTGTCACAACTTCGACCAGTTCGAGGCCTTTACCAATCTTGGCTTCATTGAGCATCGACTCCAGAGGCACGGTTACCAGACCATGAAGTCCAAAACTACCGTCGTCGCTGGTGTAGATTACCTTGAAGTTTGGATAATTGGACTGTAGACGGTCTAGACGTTGACCTGCTTCATGCCAAAAACATTGGTTTTTTGAGCGAAAACCTGAAATCAACTTAACCTGATTGCCAAGCAGCAGATGTTCCTTCAGTATTGGCAAAACAGGTGGCAGTCCTACTCCACCGGCAATGAAAACTACACACTGTTTATTGGAATAGCGTTCAATAACACTTGGTTTTCCTAAAGGACCAGCCATACCGGCAAATGCCTGGCCTGGCACAAGTTCATTCATCAGTCGAGTACTTGTACCAACTCCCTGGATAACAAGGTCCACCCAACCTGCCTTTTCATCCCAGTCAGCCAGAGTCAGTGGAATAAACTCACCGTCAGCAGTGACCAGCACACGGACAAACTGTCCTGCACGTGCTGTACGTGCGATCAGCGGAGAATGAACACGGAACTCGATTATTCCATGCGCAAGCTCAATTTTTTCAAGAATCTTAGGGGCAGTTTGTCCCTGTATTGTATAGGCCCGTGCATTGTTCACCCGTTCCCGAACCTCGTTTCTTTTGAATGGAGTTCCTGCTATAATTTCATGTGCTGCGTTCTTACCGTCACCTGCAGCTTTAATTGCAGTAGATCCACCCCTCGCTGCATCTCCTCCACTGAATACATTGCTGATCGATGTTTCCTGGGATCCGGAACTGACATCAATCGTTCCCCAGCTGGTTGTTTTTAATTCCGGTTCAGAGTCCTTGACAATTGGATTTGGCGTGTTTCCTAAGGCCATGATGGCTAAATTTACTGGAATTGTTTCAGTCTCACCGGTTGGTACAGGTCTACGTCTGCCGGAAGCATCTGCTTCCCCAAGTTCCATCACATCCAGCAATGCCTCTCGAACAAAGTTGGTTTTTGTACTTCCAATGAATTCACTTGGTGCTCGCAGAAATCTAACCTTGATGCCTTCTTCAAGGGCATGCTCCAGTTCTTCCACACGTACAGGCATTTCTTCTTGGGTACGGCGGTAGACAATGGTAACATCTCCGCCGAGACGCAGTGCAGTCCTAGCTGCATCCATAGCCGTGTTACCACCGCCGATAACAATGATTTTTTTTCCCATTGTTTTCGGCATCGGAGTTTCATGATCCTCACGGTTTGCCTGCATCAGATTGACTCGAGTCAAAAATTCGTTGGCAGACATCACACCCAACAGGTGCTCACCCTGAACGTTTAGAAATCTTGGCAATCCTGCTCCGGTACCAACAAAGATTTTCCAGAAACCAGCCTCTTTTAACTGCTCAATGCTTGCAGTTTTACCAGCTATGAAGTTAGTCACAAACTTACCTCCCAGCTCGAGAATGCGATCTACGACGCTGTCAATTAAGCGGTTAGGCAACCGAAATTCAGGAATTCCGTAACGTAGAACTCCGCCCAATTCGTGAAATGCTTCAAAGACTGTTACAGGATAACCTGCATCCAACAAAAGAAATGCGTTGATCAGACCGGAAGGTCCTGAACCGATCACCGCCACCGGAGGTTTGTCTGCCTGCATCCAGGGATCTACTTGAATATTATTGTCATCATTGAGAACGGGATTACGTATATTTTCACTTTCCGGCAGGTACCACTCTATTTGTCCGATCTCAATCGGCAGCTTGCTCGTGCAAACTCCCTGACATTGAATTTCCTGAGGACAGACACGACCGGTAACATTTGGAAGAGGATTGGCGGACTGCATCAGTTCTATGGCTTCCTGGAAACGGCCCTCGCCGATGAAGCGCAGCATTTCTGGAATATGGATTTTTACAGGGCAACCACCTTCATTTTCAGCTTGTCCTTCGTGCTCCAGACCAATCACACAGGGACGGTCATCACACTGTTTATCACGCAGTACCTCAAGCCAGACAAATAATTCAACCTCGCGGAAACTGTAGCCGAGTCCCATGTAACCCAGGTATCCCTGATTGACAAGGTCGAAATCCTTTGCCCGTTCTACTGCCGGACGGATGTAGGGCGGAATGTTATTTTCGCCGGGCCAATTGGCGGACAGCCCGTTGAACATTGGATAACGGGAACCGAGATGAGTGTCCAGGGCCTGAACAAAACGACGTTTGTATTTAAGCGGAATGTCCCAGACAAAACGGAGTAAAATCAAACTTATTTCGTCATCTTGCAGCAACAGTTTCCAAAAAGTCTTGATGAATTCCCTGCTCAGTTTCTCCTGTTGAAACTCCCAGGCCACTGCCTGCCTCCCCTCCTCCATGAAAATCTGCTGGAATGACTCCGGCTGATTCAGCAACCTGAGCTTGAGCAGACCAAGCTGGCGCTTGAAGATGCTTACTGCTTCAGTCTCACTCAACTCCTTTAACTCGCAAGCTGATTCATCAAGCATCCGGGCTGCTTCATGCTGCTTTTGTTCTGCAAGACGATAGCGCAACATATTTTGTTGCTCTTCTAGTTCTAGAATATTTTCAGAGCCTTCTGCTGAAACTAACGTTTCTACTGACTGACTGTCCATTTTTCCTCTAAATTGCGAGTTGGTACAGCAGAATATAAGAATCAACCATGTTCATCACTGAGGTTGTTGAAAACGGATTATTTCTGAATCACAATCTGCGGCAACACGTTCCGCTTTGGCAATCAATTCCGGAGTAATATCCAGTTGCTCAAATACACCGGGAATAACACGAGCCACTTCCTTTGCACTGCCGTCTACCAGAATGGTAGTAGTCTCGAACAGTTCACCAAGGTCTTGATAGCAAGATTTACAGTTACTACAGGCTGGCAGGTCTTCCTCCGAAATGCTGACCAGAGGTCCGAGTTCAGCTTCCATGGAACCATCTGCAGATACTTGTGTAGCCTGAGGCAGAGCCGTAAGAATTCCACCTGCACTGCCTGAGGATACCGGCTTTTGTGAGGAGGCTGCAAGTTCCGACATCCCTCTGGCAATCGAGTCCAGACTCTGATCATGCTCCTCCATTAAGCTGCTGTAACGTTCTTCCCAGTTTTTTAGTTCAACACGGTGACCTTTCTCCAACACCTTAACCTGCTGACCACTTAGAAAACGCAGCATTCGCCAATTACTAAGCCGCTCCTCAGTCAACTTGATAACCGAATCTGAAACCAATAACCTAATCAACTGCTGCTTTTCATCCACCGACCAGATAAACGCTTCATTTTCTTTGCGTTCATCGAGAGGAAGTAAAAGGTAATCACTCACCTGCAACATTTTTTCAGTACCCGACGCACGCTTAAAATGCTTCCGAAATCGACCCTCTGTTGCCGCAAAATCAGCAGGAGTAAGATTAATCTCTTTAAGAGCAGCACTGCCGTCCTCTTCCAGATATTCAATCTTGATCTTTGTCCAGTCATTCAAAGAATCAGGATTTCCTTCCAGCGAAAAACGCTCAGCTAGACTTTCACCTGCATCAGGATCATGGATGAAAACGGGGCTCATTCGGCTTTCCACTGCTAGGCGTGACTGGCGGCTGGCAGCTGAGTCGGCAATACCGTGTTCTGCCTGACAGGGAGTATAAACGTCCATTAGGGCAGGACTGTCTTCTGTTGCCAGCATCTTGTTCACACAGCGTAAAAAGTGCCCCATTAGTCCGGCAGTAGTCTGCATCACCAGCACTCTTGGATGAAATACTGCAATCAAGCCAAGTTCCTTCCGCATTTCCTGCTTACCCGTCTGCGCCTGTCCGAAACGGCTTAAGTCTGAATCCTGAGAAGTGTAACTTGCTGTGGAAGTTTGACCTCCGGTATTGGAATAAGCACCGGAATTGAGTACCACAATGTTGACCGGTGTCTGCGTTGAAAGCAGACGTGAGAGGGCACCAAAACCGATATCATAGGTTGCACCGTCTCCTCCCAGGTCAATTACTGCAGGCTGCAGAGCAAGTTCCTTACTGCTGAAATCAGTCCAGTTGAAATACTTGAAAAATGAATCATGATTTGCTGCGTCATACTCATCCTGAAGTTCAAGACGGGCAACACGCAGAGCTTTGAAATCTTCGGTACTGGTAGCACTCAAACCTTCAAAAATACCCTTGGCCAGCGGAGCACTGTCCTGAAAGAGACTGTTTACCCAGGGATCTGTGTATGGATTGAAGGGAAAAGTGGAGCCGTAAACACTGCTGCAGCCGGTTGCATTGGCAAAGATGGAAGTCGCCGGACCATTTCCGCTGGGACCACTTTCAAACAGGTAAAGACGTTTGTCCAGAACCTGCAGCGTACTACGGAGACGTTCCAACCGTGAAACTACCCCTTGTTTTGTCTCAAGTGAAATTATTTTCTCGCGCAGTCTTTCAGTGAGATTTTCTAACTCCCGAGTATGTTCCCGATAGCGGTTGTTTCTCAGCGCACGGTTAGCTGAAGTAATCAGACGAATTGCTGTGACTTCGCCGCAGCCCCTGCAGGCTCCGTGTCCACCAGTCATCGCATAATAATTTTCGCTGTCAAGCATTAGACGTTTACTATCTCCTCCGGACTTTAAAACATCCTTGAGAAAACGGGAAGATGAATTCGGTAACTTGCTCAGGAAACGATAATTACGACGCAGTTCCTGCAGTCTCTCCCTGTTTTCGGGTTGTTCAACAAGGGCCTTAGGACCACAGACATCAACACATTCCTGGCAGCCTGTGCATTTCCAGGGATCAATGACAACTGAAAACAACGCACCGCTGCCTGGATTTTTCTGTTCAACAGCATCATAAAATGTCCTGGTTCTGGCTAGAGGAAAATCCTTCAAACGTTCCAGCACGCGCTGAAGCTGAGAGATTAGTTGAGGCTGGAGAACATCTAACTGCTTAAGTGCGTGAACTGCAGCCTCATGAAAATTAGCTACCAGTGTTGAATCCTGTAGAACTTGCCTGATTCCCTGTGACAAAGTCGTCAACTGCCGCTGCAGAACTTCTTTCTGCTTAAGTGGCAACTTGATTTCACGCAATGCCACATCCAGCAAATCGTGAATTTCATGCACCGAATTTGGTATTGCTCCATCCGGACAAACCAAAGCACATTCCAGACAGCCTGTACACTGTTCCGGCTTAAATTCCGGTACAGTAAGGCGGAACAGCCCTTTATCTTTTCCTGCAGCACTGCCGGAAGGCATAAAAAGGCCAATTCCTGGCAGTACAGGACTTTCGTCAATACTGCCGTCCTTAAATGGTTCAGAGACAGTTGATTCAAAATAATCCTTGTTAGCCAGACCGGCATAATCTGAGGAACGACCCCATTTGCACAAACTATCAGAGTTTGCAACTTCCAGGGGTTGATCCAGTCCTGTCTGCTTTTTCTTTTTGTCCTTCCAGCCCCGGTAATTAACTTCCTGTGTGGCTTGCAGACCTTCTTCAAGCACCCGCATGTTGCCTTCCACCACCGCAGTTCCTTTTGAGCCAAATTTTTTGCTTACCTGTTCTTTGATTTTCTTCAGCAATTCTCCTTCTTCCGCATCACGCCGAATCCTTGCGTCATGACCACAGAGAGCACCGATGAAAGCAATACCCATCATCCGCAACTGAAGATCTGCTGAAGGCGCATTTCTACGTGCCACACCAAATGCGTCTACTACTAAAAAATGAACCTTCCGCTCACGAATTGTTTTTTGTGCTGCAACAGGAAGCTGATCCCAGACTTGACGTGGTTCCTGATTAGACTGCATTATGAAAGTGCCTCCTACTCCAAGTCCCAGTAGAGGATTTGTATGTTCAAAAACTTTATGATCAGGTGATATTACGATCTCCACATCCTCCAGTTGTGCATTGGTAATCTGTATCGGTTCCGGACTGAGTGTGAGATAAAAATTTGTTGGTGCTCCACTTTTTTCGGAGCCGTACTTGGGTGCAGATTTAGAATGTAGCCCAAGCACTGCTGCCAGAATGTCGGTCAGCAGTTTCCCGCTGGCGATTGTTCCATAACCTCCTACGGAGTGAAAACGTACCCGGAATGCACCCTCTGGAAGTAAGTGCGGATTTTCTTCTGTGTCCAGAGACATTGAAAGAGTTTCCGGATATGCCTTTTTTAGTTTTTCCTGAATCTCCAAAAGTGCCGGAACAGCATTGCTGCTGAAAAATTGGGAACCCAGATAAAATAAGGGAACGTTGCTGCCGTTGATCATATTTTTGAAAGCCGCAACAAGATGCCGCGGCTGAAGATCATGTCCACCAAGTCCAAATATTCCAGTATTTACTGCAGGCAAATCAGCAAGTCCGGGAATTCCAGGATGTCGCTCATTTTGAAAATTTTCTGCACCGCGGTATAATGCCTGATTAACCAATTGTGTCAGTGCCGGAGTTCCGGAACGTTCCAATACTGTTACTGCTTTCTTACCCTGTAGAACACTTACTATTTCTGCTTCCGGAAAAGGATGTAATAATTTTACTGAAATCACACCAACTCGGTATCCTTCCCTGCGTAAATATGCAGCTACTGCTTTTACATCATCAGTTACCGAGCCAAGACCGAGAATTACCCAGTCTGCATCTGTTGTAGATGTGGTCATTACGGGTCGGTAGTTACGCCCGGTGAAGGCAGAGTATTCCTCCATTGCCTGCGTTACGAAGCGTGGAACTTCACTGGCAAAGTGAGTGTTATGATCTACTATTCCGGCCTGATAATCAGACTGATTCTGGACACCTCCGGTAAGTCCGGGACTGTGAGGATCAATCAGCGCCGGAACCCGTTGCCGACTCCCTTTAGCATGCGCATGTTTCCACTGCCGTTTCCAGCGCCCGTGCAGTTCCAGTGGAATCCACTGAAGCGCAGGCTGAAGTAATAGACCTTCAACATCCATCTCCAACTGCTGTACATTTTCTGCTAGATATATTTTCAAGGTCTCAAGAGGTGCCGGCTCAAACTCATCTGCATGTTGCTGCAGAAAAAAGTTCAATTGCCAGAATCTTCCACGTGCGCCGAAAAGTATTTCCTGAGCCACGGATGGGCACTGAATACGTTCACGGGGATCACCCAGGTAGTGTTTCAGCAATTCAGCTTCAGGCAGGAGAACTTCACTCTGCATATGGCTGGTTGAAAAACCGTCCATCGTATTGGCAACAGGGATCAATGAAAGGGAGCTGATACGATATCCTATGGCTGCCAGATCTGCTGCTTCTTGAGGATTGCTGCCGAACAGTACAGTATAACCTGAAGGCAACAGAGCATAAACGTCGTCATGACCGGCCATCACGTTAAGTGAATTACGAGTCACCACCCGGGCTGCGATCTGCAGTACGAATCCACCGACTTTCTTTCCTGCCGTGACAAAATGGGACTCCAGTCCGTAAAGAATACCCTGACTGGAAGAGGCATTTGAAATGTACTTGCCTCCCGTTAAAGATGCCCCCATTGCACCACTCTGAGCAGAGTGTTCTCCTTCCGGTTCAAAGAAAAATGGTCTCCGACCCCAGACATTAACTCCGCCTGCAGCAAGGTAGGCTTCATATATTTCAGAGATTTCTGTAGAAGGCGTAATAGGATAGCCAATGACTCCGTCACAGACCTGTTCCATTACATGTGCTACCGCACCGTTACCGTGCATTACAGACTCTATACCAGGGAACGGCACATTCGCTGGGCTATCTTCAAGAGCTACAGGTAATGAGTTTTTTTCCTGGGTAGTTTTTTTCTTCAGACGTTTGCGGACAGGTTTTCTGGCTAAGGTGCTGGCAACTTCGTTCATAGGATGAGCCTCCAATGTGTGTTAAGATTGAGACCTGAACAAAATGTAAACAGGTTAGAATCATAAAAGGCGCAAATTTCGCTCTTCAAATTGGATGCGAAACTCCGTCGTACAATGGCTAATCGCTTATTGTAAGTATGACACTGACCTGGCTGGAATCATATACGAAGATTTACGGATAAAATATTTGAAGGTTGAACGAGAAACTAAAAAACGATTTTGAAGAGTGTTATGTCACACTGGATTTTTGCAAATAATGAGGGAATAAGTGTACAGACTTATTTTTTTGGAAATGCCGGGAGACTTACGGCTAAGCAAAAGAAGGATTTTGGTCTTTACTCAGGAGGATTAAGATCCGCTTAAGATTTTTCTGTTAGGATCGACCCGAATTCAGGTACGTTCCCAAAGAAATTCAGCAATGTGCTGATGTTTAGTCGAAACTCCGGCATGTTTCATGGCACCGGAGATATTCAGCAGACATCCGCAGTCTCCGCCTAACAAAAGGTTCGCTCCTGTTTCTGAAACATCCTCCAGTTTGTCTTTGACCATAGCAGCAGAGATGTGCGCTTCTTTAATCGCAAATGTCCCTCCAAAACCACAACATTCATCTTCCCGCTGTAGTTCAAGCAGCTCTACATTTTTTAATTGGCGTAATAATTTTTTCGGTTCAGAATCAATTCCCATTTCCCGTTTTGCATGACAGGATGTGTGCCAGGTAATTTTTATTGGTTCACCTAAGTCTTCCAGCTTTATCTTCAGTACATGTACCAGGAATTCTGTCAATTCAAAGATCCTTTCAGTCACCGATTCTGCCTGTGATTTAAGTTCATCGTTTTTAAAAAGTTCTGCATAATGTTTCCGAATCATGGCCCCACAAGAGCCGGAAGGAATCACAATCGGAATATCTTTAGGAAATAAGACAACTTGGCTTGCTGCCACTTTACGGGCTTCTTCGTGAAAACCTGAATTAAATGCCGGTTGTCCGCAGCAGGTTTGTTTTTGAGGATATATAACTTCCACACCTTCACGCTGCAGAAGTTTGATCCCAGCCATTCCGGCTTCCGGATAAAGCAGATCCACTAGGCAGGTACCAAAATAATATACAGTTTTGGGTTTGTCAGGATATTGTTTCATTTATTTGTTTGCTAAGATTTTATGATCTTTTCCTAAATGTCCTAAATCTGCTTCTGTTCGACTAAAGCAGCAAAATGTGTAATAACTTCAACACTCATAACATTAAGATATCAGCCTTGTTGAGTAATAGTCATCTTAAGCTAAATATTTTTTACAGTTACTTTTGTTTTCTCCAGCCAAATGGTCTCCCGCTTTTTAGCGCTCTAACTCGGCGGCCAGTCACTTTTTCTAGCTCCATTTTAAAACTCTCATCACCAAAAGCCAGTCCTTTATTTATACTGTCTCTTATTTCTTTAAGCTCCTTTGTACTTGGGCTTTGCGCACATAATTCACGATATCCTGCAGTCCTTTCTGCTTTTGATTCACCCTGCTTCAAATACTCTGCATGCGGCCGGCAAAGTGCTGAAGGTTTGCCAAGTGCATTATTTTGATAGCTGGACCAATTGTAATCTGCTGGATTTGCAGGAGATTTCAGCCTTGCAGGATTCAACTCAATGTAGCGACAGACTTCCAGCAGGTAACGTTCCGGCTGGACCATACACGACCTGTAACGGCCTTCCCAAAGGGTGCCTGTCCGCTGATGCCGGCGATTGAAGTAGCGCACATACTGCCTTCCCAGAGCCTGGATCATCGAACTGAGTCCCCCCTCCAACTGTGGCGTACATAATAAATGGATATGATTTTCAAGTAAAGCCCAGCAATGAATCTCCACCTGATACTTTTCTGAGTATTCTCTCAGCCACCACAAATATGCAGCATAATCTCCATTGTTAATAAAGCAGGCCTGACGGTTGTTCCCCCTTTGAAGCAGATGCACTGGAATTCCTGCCGGCGCAGATCTTTGTAATCGTGCCATAACTAGTGACTGTGTTTTGCTTAATTTTATATTTTAATTTACTCTGACCCCCATATATTTATGCAACAGCCGAACCGCATAGGCTTTGCAGGACAAATTCTATAAACATATACACTGTATTTAGATAAAATTCTAATCTCTTACCGTATCACACTGCCAACACTGACCAAACTGCGCTTCAATATTTTCTCCACAACCTGGACATTGCCACGATTTCTGTTGCAAAGCTGAATTCTGCAAGGCAGACTCCAACAATATCCGTGCTTCTTCCGACCGTTCAGTTTCAAGCACCCAAAGTTCAGGCCAGGTATCCAATGGAGCCAAACCTCCTACCGCTCCTGCCAACTGCTCTCTCAAAATTACACACGCTATCTCATGTTCATCCAGGATACTCTTAGCGAAATGTACTAAATTAGTTTCCGGAGAACTGTAAACCTTTTGCATAAATGAACATCGTACTGGATTTAGATTGAAAAAGATCTCTGAACAACCAACAACAAACTGTAATTATTAGCATGCTCAGTCATTCAGCAACTACTCTCTTTTATTTTTGGGGATGATTTGTTTGCTTAACCATGCTATCCTCCACATGAATTAAAGCAAATGTAACAACACAATATTTTGCTGCAGAAAACAGACAACACCTGAGAGAATCTATTTTGAACATTTTATTGGCCGACATTTAATAGATTACTTTCTTTGAGACTACAAGAAAGAGCAAGGTTTAGCTGTTGTTACAAGAGTTGTTACAAGAATTTTAACTGTAGTCGGCAAATTCTTACACTTGAAATTCTCTTGACATTGATCTGCGGATATCGAAGATAGGCAGAGTATATTGTAACAGGTAAATCATGCGACAGAAATTATTTGGAATTTTTTTATTTGGTTTGGTTAGTCTGAACTATCCAGTACTTTCACTTTTCAGTAAAGACGGTTGGGTATTTCAAATTCCGGAACTATATTTTTTTCTTTACAGTGTCTGGTTTTTTCTCATCATCTTAGCAGGTTGGGTGATTGAAAAAAGATAGTCAACAGTTCAAAGCGGCACAAAACAATAAACAAGTGCATATCCCAAAATACTCCTTAAGCAAACAACTGATATGACTGCAAATTTAGGCTTATTGAGTGTGGCATTGGCTTATTTGGGTCTGCTTTTTGGAATTGCATATTTTGCAGATTGGAGAAGATCACAAGGGCGCAGCCTGATCAACAATCCTTCAATTTATGCACTTTCAATGGCTGTTTACTGCACAGGCTGGACTTTTTACGGCAGCGTAGGTAAGGCTGCAAGTGACGGATTCATGTTTTTACCGATCTATCTTGGGCCCACTTTATTTGCTTTTCTCTGGATACCAGTCCTGCGTAAGATAATCAGAATCAGCAAACGTTTTTCACTGACTTCAATTGCAGATTTTATTTCTTCCCGTTACGGTAAAGATCCATTTTTAGGAGGTATAGTTGCCTCTGTTGCAGTACTAGGAATACTGCCTTACATATCTCTGCAGTTAAAAGCAATTGGCGCCAGTTTCCAGTTGATCGTACATCCCTCAATGGACCTGCTTGCAGACAGCTTACCTTCTTTTCCATTTCTGCAGGATGAGACCTGGTATATTGCAATTATCTTAATTGTTTTCACAATTCTTTTTGGAGTACGAAGTTTGGATTCAACCGAACGGCATGAGGGAATGGTTGCGGCTGTTGCATTTGAATCAATCATCAAACTATTTGCTTTTCTGCTGGTGGGCTTTTTTGTAGTTTATAGTATGTATGACGGTGTAGGGGATTTATTTTCAAATGCTGGTGAACTGCCGGAATTACGAGAGCTTTGGCATTTCAGCAGTAAACCCGGAGCCTATGAAGAATGGCTGTTACTTGGCCTCTTATCCATGTTGGCTTTCTTGATGTTGCCACGTCAATTTCAAGTATGTGTGGTTGAAAATGTAGATGAGAAGCATGTCAATCGTGCAGTCTGGCTGTTTCCGCTTTACTTGTTTCTAATAAACATCTTTGTCTTGCCAATTGCCCTGGCCGGACGGTTATATTTTGCAGACACTCCGGTTGATGCAGATACATTTGTGCTGACACTGCCAATGAATGCCGGCAACACACCGCTGGCCTGGTTTGTCTTCATTGGAGGACTTTCTGCCACCACCAGTATGATTGTGGTTGAAACTGTGGCTTTAAGCACTATGCTCAGCAATTCTCTGATTATGCCGTTATTGATACACACCGGAATTGTAAAGGCGGGAGAAATCACGGCAGTAGACAGACTCTTACTTTATATTCGCCGAGGTAGTGTAGCATTTATTCTGATGGCAAGTTATCTCTATTTTCAAAAAGTCATAGGATCGTCTTCACTGGTTTCCATAGGATTAGTTTCCTTTCTGGCTGTAGCACAATTTGCCCCAGCCCTGTTAGGAGGAATTTATTGGAAAAACGGTACCAGACTTGGAGCACTTGCAGGTATACTTGCCGGATGGTGTGTCTGGACCTACACCCTACCCTTTAGTCAGATGATTGAAACAGGTCTCTTTTCCTCAGCAATTATGAGTGATGGATTATTCAATATTTCCTGGTTACGTCCGCATCAATTATTTGGTTTAGATACCATGACACCTGTCGCTCAAGCAACATTCTGGAGTTTGACAATAAATATAAGCTGCTACATTGGAGTTTCCCTATTTACTCGACAGACTGCATTGGAGAGAGGACAGGCAAACCTGTTTGTGGATGAGTTACGCTATTCTTCTGATTTACAGCGTCAATCATTGTGGCGCGGAACTGCAACCAGCGAAGAGTTACGCAGTCTGCTGCAAAGATTTCTGGGAGCAAAGCGTACCAGACAGGTATTTGAAAATTTTGCACGCAAAAAAGGACTAAATCCAACAAAAATCTGGCAAGCCGATGCAGAATTAGTACAGTACACTGAAACATTACTTTCAGGAGCAATCGGCAGTGTTTCCGCCAGAATAATGATAGCCTCAGTTGCAAAAGAAGAACCTCTGGATATGGAAGAGGTCATGGAAATGCTGGATGCAACTCAACAGGTGATTGCCTACAGTCAGCAGCTTGAAGAAAAATCAACTCAACTGCAAAAGGCTTCTGCTGAGTTGAGTGCAGCCAATCAGCGTCTGAAGGAACTTGATGAACTCAAGGACGAATTTATTGCAAACATCACACACGAATTAAGAACTCCACTTACATCCATCCGGGCTTTTTCAGAAATAATACATAATTCTCCAAAGCTGGATTATGAAAAACGTCAAGAATTTTTGGGTATAATCATCAAAGAAAGCGAACGTCTGACTCGTTTGATCAATCAAATTCTTGATTTTGAGAAGTTGGCATCTGGAAGAATGGAATGGTACATGGGTGATGTAGATTTGAAACAGTTACTTGAAGATACTCTGTCTTCAATGGGGCAATTGATGCGCGATCAACAGATAGAAGTAGACCTCAGTCTTGAAAAGAAACCAATGATTGTCTATGGAGATCAAGACCGCTTAGCCCAGGTACTGATGAATTTGCTGGGTAATGCAATCAAATTTTGTCCGGAAAAAGAGGGGCGGATCAGAATTAAACTAAAACAGACAGGAAAGTTGGCAGAACTGCGGGTCGAAGATAACGGAATCGGCATCAATGCTGAAGATCAGGCTCATGTGTTTGACAAATTCCGGCAACTGCATCCAAGGGAGGGTAAGCCTTCAGGAACTGGTTTGGGACTATCCATCAGCAAAAGCATCATCGAGCATCATCAAGGAACAATCGGTCTCGTTCCTGCCAGTGGGAGCGGAGCTACCTTTTTTTTCACCCTGCCGCTCAAATAATACTCTAACTGTTTGCTACTGGAACAAAATTGCGATCCAGTTCCTGCTTAAAAATAAAGAGTTTTCTTTTTGTTGCTGAATTTGTAAATCCTAGACGGCAAGATACTGTTCCCGTAGTTCTTTATTCTCTCTCACCTCTTCTGCTGTACCATTGAAGACTATTTCTCCCATATCCAAAATAATTGCCCGATCTGCCAGTTTTAGTACTGCCATTGCATCTTGTTCAACAATAATCGTGGTGATACCCAGTTCTTTTATATCAAGTACAATTTTAGATATTTCCTGACGTATTTTTGGCGCCAATCCTTCAAACGGTTCATCCAGCATCAAGAGTTTTATGTCACGTGCCAGCGCCCTGGCAAAGGCCAGCATTTGTTGTTCTCCACCGGACAAAGTTATCCCTTCCTGAGTACGGCGTTCTGCCAGTCTTGGGAAATACTCATAAATTCTATCTATTGACCAACCGTGAGGTTCTGCAATTTGTGCCAGTTTTAAATTTTCTTCAACAGTTAGTCCTGGAATAATCCGCCGATCTTCTGGAACCAGTGCGACTCCTGCCTGTGACGCTTTGTAGGAAGGCATATCGTGAAGCGGCTGATGATCCAACCATATTTCACCATGTTTTAATTGAGGATCTGCAGTTCTGGCAATTGTCCTGAGAGTTGAAGTTTTTCCTGCACCATTACGTCCAAGCAACGCAATAACTTCACCTTCACGAACATCAAAACTCACACCCTGTACGATATAACTTTCACCGTAGTAAGCATGAATATCCCAGCACGAAAAATATGCTGGAAAGTTTTTTGCTGTTGGTTTGTTCTTTAGTCCAGAATCTTGGCTGGCGACCTTTTCAATCATGCGTGTTCATCTCCCAAATATGCTTCCTGAACTTTTGGATTATTTTTCACTTCATCCGGAGTACCTTCCGCAATGATTGCTCCCTGTGCCAAAACAACAATTTTGTCCGCCAGACTAAATACAACCTGCATATCATGCTCAATAATAATTTTTGTCATGCCTCTTTCCTTTATTTTTTTCAAAAGCTCAATCGTAGAATTGGTATCAAGTCGAGACATTCCTGCAGTTGGTTCATCCAGCAGCAATAATTTTGGATGTTGAACCAGACACATAGCCAGTTCCAAACGTCTTTTGTCTCCTCTCGAGAGACTTCCTGCATCAGAAAAACGCTGCTCTTCCAACCCAAAGTCTTCAAGAAAATGAAGTGCTTCAGCCTGAATTTGTTTTTCTTCTTTCATTCTGGCAATAATATTAAAATGATAAGTTCCATCTCTTTTTGAAAGTGCAGGAATCATCACATTTTCAAGTAAATTCAACTCAGTAAAGATTTCAGGAGTTTGGAAAACCCTGGCCACTCCAGCTTGATTTATTTCATAGGGATGTTTACCAGTCAGTATTTCTCCATGAAACTCCACACTGCCGGTATCCGGAGTAATACGTCCAATGCAGACATTTAATAAAGTAGATTTGCCAGCACCGTTGGGACCAATGATTGCCAGTGTCTGGCCTTCTTCAACTTTCAAATTCACATTATCCAGAGCCTGTAAACCTCCAAAACGCTTATTGACCCCACTGACATTCAAAACAGTAGTCATTGCTGTTTTCCTTCCATTTCAGTCGGTTCCTGATTTTTTTTAACCAAGCGCTGCCAAAGATGAGTTATGCCGCCGACTATTCCTCCAGGAAGAAAAATTATAATGACCATAAACAGTGCTCCAAGAGTCAAATGCCAACCGTCACCGACAAATGGCGAAATCATACCCACCACCACATCATTCATTGCATCCGGCAAATAGGAAAAGGCTTGATGCAGCAGAGAATCATCATAAGAAGAGAAAATGTTTTCAAAATACTTAATCAATCCTGCTCCAAGCAAAGGACCTATCAGTGTGCCTGCTCCTCCTAATATAGTCATTAAAACGACCTCTCCGGAAGCAGTCCATTGCATGCGTTCTGCACCAGCCAGTGGGTCAGTAACTGCAAGGAGTGCTCCTGCCAAACCTGCGTACATTCCGGAAATCATAAACGCGCTCAGCATATAAGGACGGGAATTAAAACCGGTATAGCCCATTCTTGTTTGGTTTGATTTGATGGCCTTCAAGGCTAAACCAAAGGGCGAGTTTTTCACTCTCAATGCCAGATAAAATCCAATGATTAATAACACCGCACAGAAGTAAAATCCTGGGTAGCCGCTCATTTTGATTCCAAACAAATTTGTTAGAGGAAGACCTTCACCGGCTTCGATAAAAAGTGCATCAATCATTCTTAAATCATGCAGACGCAACTGCAATCCGGTTTCTCCATTGGTAATTGGAGTCAAGACTGAGTAGGCCAGGTTGTACGACATTTGGGCAAAAGCCAGGGTCAAAATTGAAAAATATATTCCTGAACGACGCAAACTGACAAACCCTATCAGGGCAGCAAATATTCCGGAGAAAATAACTCCAAATATTACTGCTGGAATCACATTCATAGTAAACAATTTGAATGACCAGACTGCCGCATATGAGCCAACGCCTAAAAATACTGCATGCCCAAAAGACAAGTAACCTGTCAAGCCAAACAGGATATTAAATCCAACTGCAAAAATACCAAAAATAGCAAATTTCTGCAGCAAGTCCGGATATGCTGCTCCAAATGGAGACAACCAAACCGGCATTAACAAAACTGCTGCTGAAAATATCAGCATTAATCTCAACTCGCCTTTGCGTGAAACTGTATCCATATCAGTCCTCCATCACCCCTTTGCGACCCATCAAACCACGGGGACGTGTTAACAGAATAATTACGGCAACAAGATAGACTATAATCTGGTCTATACCAGGAAAGACGGCTTTAACTTCGTTCATTGCTGCAAATGACTGCAAAACACCTAACATGAATCCGGCAAGCACAGCACCTTCAAGAGAACCCATGCCTCCCACAACAACTACTACAAATGAAAGTACCAGAAAATCCATTCCCATGTGATAGTCAGGCGACAGAATTGGAGTATACATAGCACCGGCAATACCAACCACAATTGAGGCTAAGCCAAAAACAACTGTAAATCTATGTTGAATATTTATTCCCAGCAGACCGACAGTTTCACGGTCCTGCATACCTGCACGCACCACCATTCCGTAAGTCGTAAATTTTAAAAATGAAAAAACTGCAGCAATCACCACCAGAGCATTTGCTAAATAAATCAAACGCCACCAGGGATAAACTACTGAATCACCCAAGCCAAGCAAAATTCCAATGTTAGCACTTCCGGAAACAATTTCCGGGGCTGGTACTGGAATTGGATTTGCCCCATAAATGGATTTAACAATTTCCTGAATCACAATTGCCAAACCAAAAGTCACCAGTATTTGATCTGCATGTGGACGGTTATAAAAAAACCGTATTAATCCCCGCTCCATTGCTAAACCAATCAACAGCATAACCGGTACTGCCAGCAGGATGGAAAACGGGACTTTGTAATCAATGATAAAACTTCCTGTCTCACCCCACCATATTTCAAGGTATGGTACTTCTTTGTAGGCATCAAAAAAAGTAATGCCTTCATCTTTTACTTTTTTGGAAAAAGTTAATAAATGCTGAGTAGTTACCGCACAAAAAGCACCTAACATAAAAACTGCACCATGTGCAAAGTTGACCACACCCAATGTGCCAAAGACCAGTGTCAGTCCCAGAGCAATCAAAGCATATGCACCGCCTTTATCCAGGCCGTTTAAAATTTGCAGGAATATAGCATCCATTTTGAAGGAATCAGCTTTAAGAAATCAAATTTCAGGTAATAAAAAGAAGCAACATTGAGTTTACAGGATCTGAGGGCTGGATTCAAGGGAAGTGTGTTCCCCTGAACCCTCTTTTCTAAACCCTGCTTATTTTATTAGACCTTGTATGGGCCCAATGCACCGCCAAAGATGGCAGCGTCATACTCAACTTGTGAGCGAGGTACTTCTTGTACAACTTCCAATAAGTCAAACTGACTGCTTGGGTTGTTGTTTCCACGCACAACCAATACATCCTTGAAGCACTGATGATCTTCTGCGCGGTACTCAGTAGCACCATTACCCATACCGTCGAACTTGAAGCCTTCCATTGCCTTGATCACTTCCGGCGGATAAAAGGAACCTGCCATTTCACAGGCATTTGCATACAGCAAAGTCTGAACATAACATGTATGTGCAGCCATAGATGGTGGAAAACCGTAAGCCTGACCAAAAGATTTCACAAATGCTTGTGAACCAGCATCTTTCAAGGACCAGTTCCAGTTGGTAGAACCAAGAATTCCTTTAATGTTTTCGCCGGCACCTTGAGCCATCAGTCGTGAAAACAGAGGCACAACTATCTCAAAATTCTTACCATTTACCTGTTTGTCACGTAATCCGAATTGAACTGCCTGGGTCAGGGAGTTGATCATATCCTTACCATAATGGTTCAGGATCAGCACATCTGCACCGGAGTTTAAAACAGGTGTGATGTACTGTGAGAAGTCACCGGCACCAACTGGGGTTTTTACTGCCGCAGTTGTCTGCCATCCAAGTGCTTCTGTAAATTTACGCATCGACTCTTCTTGAGTCCAACCCCAAGTATAGTCTGCAGTCAAATGATATGCTTTGCGTTGATTCCCATACTCTTTTTCAAGAACAGGTCCCAGTGCGGCACCGGACATATAGGCATTGAAAAAGTGACGGAAGCCATAACGCTTTTTGTCTTTTCCGGTTGTATCATTTGAGTGGGTCAAACCTGCCATAAAGATAATTCCATTTTCCTGGCAGAGTCCTTGAACAGCAATCGCTACACCAGAAGAAGAACCTCCTGTCACCATCAGTACACCATCTTTTTCAATCATACGCTTGGCTGATGCACGAGCAGCATCTGATTTGGTTTGGGTATCACCGGTAACAAATTTTACTTTTTTACCCAAGACGCCATTCCCTTTCAAGGATTTTGGAGTCATGGTATTTAACATTCCACCGTCACCTTCGCCGTTGAGATGTTGTACTGCCAGTTTGTATGCACGCAATTCATCCGCACCCTCATCGGAATATGCACCAGTTTGCGGGACATTAAATCCCAAAGTGATGCTGGAACTGCTTCCCGGATCATTGCGGAATTTTGCGGCCCAGGCATTCTTTACAAAGAACATTGGGCTACCTGCGGTTGCCAAAGCTGCTCCAGCAGCACTGGTCTTCAGCATTTGACGACGAGACCATTCGCGGGCCTCTTTTTTTCGATCAGTCATAAGGCATATCTCCTTATCATGACATTTACAATTAAAGTGATGACAGTCCCACAAAGAAACAATCAAAGATACAGCAGTTTATTTACAAGCAATTTACTGAAACATCCTCGAAAAATATCAACCCCCTTACACGGCTGTCAGTTATTGACAATGCTTATACAAACATAATATCAACCAACACACTTTGTAAGTATAAGCAGAGTAAGTCTACTTAATTGCTTTAAGGAATAAACTCGGAAAAGTCCCTAGAAAAATTACGGGGAAATTTGAATATTATATATTTGTGGATTCAAAAACGCTCATTCAAGATCAACCAGGCCTTGTGATAAAGCCCGACGTACCAGAGAAGGAATATCCTCTACCTGGAGTTTTCGCATGAGGTTGTAACGGTGGAACTCAACGGTCCGCGGGCTGATGCCCAGTGTGTCCGCCAGTTGTTTTGTTGCCTGGCCTTCCACTAAAAATTGCAGTACCTGTTTTTCTCGATATGTCAGCAAATCCTTGGTCGCTGCATCATTGACCTGCTCATCCAGTTTTTGCAGCAAGAGCCTGGTTTCTGTTTTATCATGAAGAACTGCAACCCCTCCTTTTATCTGACCTTGCTCACCCAGGATGGGCACAACAGACAAATCAACTACTGTTTGAGCCGGATCATCAGTCAACTGCAGATCAAACTTTTGAACTCTAACACCCTGCTCGAGCACTTGCTTCAAGCAATGCTGCAGATCCCAAACTCCACCTGCAGACTGCAGCCGACAACAAAGTGCCAAAGGATTACCTACCGCAGCAGTTGCTTGTCGATTGACCAGTGCTTCTGCTGCTGGATTTATATAAAGCACTGTCTGGTCAGTATCAAAAGTGATAATTGCCTCACCTAATGATTTGAGAATGGTTGCATACCAATGTTGTTGATTCTCAAGTCGATTGCTCATTTGCTTCTTGTGGAGAGCCAGTTCGATTGTGATTTCCAGTTCCCGCTCACTGTACGGTTTGAGCAGATAACCTGAGGGCTGAGTAATTTTGGCCCGGCGTAAATTCTTTTCGTCACTGTATGCCGTCAGATAGATCACTGGTATTCCGAACTGTTCCTGAATTTTCTTTGCAGTCTCAATTCCATCCATACGGCCCTGAATCACAATATCCATGAGAATCAATTCCGGCTGGGTTTCAATCACTTTGACCAATGCTGCCTCTCCGGAAGCAGCAATTCCGCAGACACTATAGCCAAATTTCTCCAATTTTTGCTGGATATCCATGGCAATCAGCACTTCATCCTCAACGATCAGAATTCCGGATTTGCTCATCTGTGATTTTTTAAAAGTTGTGTTTAGGAAAGTCGATTTGATAACTAGTTCCGTTATCACGACTCAGAGCAAGTTCACCCTGCAGACGAAGTATAAAATTGTAAGCCATCCTCAAGCCAATTGATTTTGTCTGACTGAGATCAATTTCTACTGGAAGTCCAATTCCGTCATCCGCTACCAGCAAACGAAGTTTGTCGTTTGCTTTTTCGGCAAGGGAAATCTGCAGTACTCCACGTTCTCTGCCCCTAAAGGCATGCCAAATGGAATTGACGACCAGTTCGTTAATCAATAATGCACAATGAATAGCTCGATCTACATCCAGCACCACAGGTTCAAGTTCGAGCTTCAGAACTATTTTTGGAGATCGGATAGGATAGATTGAGAGTATATCTTTGATTTGGCTGTTCACATATTCCTGCATATCAATTTCAGCCAGACTGCTGGAGTCATATAATTGTTTGTGAATTAGAGAAATAGTTGCTACCCGGCTATGAGTATTTTTCAGCACCGCCTCAATGTTCGGATCAGCAATATTGCCGGTATAAAGACTTAGAATGCTGGAGATAATCTGCAGATTGTTTTTTACTCGGTGATGCACTTCCTGCCGCAACACTTCCTCTTCACCACGGGCCGCTTTAATCTGCATTTCCGCAGCATCCAACTGTTCCTGCAACATCCGAATTGACTCTGACTGCTGACGAATCTTAACCTGTAGACTCGCATTTTCCTCAGCAGAAGACTGCAGATTGTTTTCTATTTCAGTCTTCATCAGCCAATAAATCTTTCACGGTTTTGACTAAATCCACAGTTGAAAAGGGTTTTGTGATATAAGTATCTGCTCCTGCATCCAGCCCCTTCTGAACATCCACACCGCGCCCACGTGCAGTCAGCAGCACTATTTTTGTTTTAGTCATTTTTTTCAGTGCCCGCAGTTTATGACAAATCTCGTATCCGGAACCTCCTGGCAGCATTACATCCAACAGGATCAAATCCGGCAGCTGGCGTTTTGCCAATTCCAACGCATCTTCACCATTGATTGCCGTCAAGACCTGATAGCCATTTTGCTCCATCAGGAATTCCAGTGAGATGATAATTATCGGATCATCTTCAACCACCAATATTTTTTTCATTGGTAATTTAATTTCTGTCATTTAAATCATCGGCTAAAATTTATTTTAAAGTCATATTAGTAGATATAACTTTGACAACTAACAATAGTTTAATTCTCAAAAACCTGAAACTCAACCAATTCTGCATCATTCTGCACCAGCTCACCAGGCTGAAAAAACACTTTTTCAACAATTCCATCTGCAGGAGCAACAATTGTGTGCTCCATTTTCATGGCCTCCATCACTAACAAAGCTTGTCCTGATTTGACTTTTTCTCCGGCTTTAACCAGCACACGGATTACATTACCAGGCATGGGTGCAGAAAGTCGATAATCACTTTTTTCCTCACTTTGTTCAAAAGCTAATGGATCAATCCTGGTGAAATTATTCCGTCCTTGTTCATGTACTGCCAACAGTTGCTCCCTGTGTGTTATCACAAACAAATGATGTCCGTACTCTGCCGCATTTTTTCCACTCCAGTTCAGGTGCAGCAAATCACCACGAACTTTAACAGTAACAACTATCTCCGTTGTTTCGTCCAGGATTCGAAAGTTATTTAATGCTTTAATAATCCTGACCTCCCTTTCTGCACCATGATTATCCAGTAGTTGTATTCTGTGTGGCAGCTTCTTACCAGCCCGCCAATTATCCAGATTGTTCCAGGGAGAACATGGTTCATTAGTTTTTTGGGCTTTCTCTTCAGCCAGTTCGAAGTCTGCAAGCAAACAAAATATTGCCGTCCCCCAGAAAATCCAGTCACCGGATATTTGTTTTTTCTGCAGTAGTGAATCCAGCTTTGAATCAACAAAGAGTGTATCCATTTTAGCTGCAGCAAAATCAGGATGCTGTATTATACTCTGCAAAAATCCCAAATTTGTCTGCAACCCAAGTACACCGCAGGAGGCTAAGGCTGACTGCATCGAACTGATGGCCTGTTTACGTGAATCGGAATGTACTATTAATTTGGCCAGCATTGGATCATAATGTATGCTGATTTCTCCACCTTCTTCAACGCCAGTATCGATTCTGATCTTTAAATCCGCAAGACCGTCAATTCTGACTGCTTTTTGATTATTGTTAATCTTGTCCGGAAAGACCAGACGCCGCAGGGTTCCAATACTGGGTAAAAATCCGGATTCAGGATTTTCTGCATATATTCTGGCTTCAATTGCATGTCCACTTTGCTTTATTTCTGCCTGGCTTAAGGGCAGTACCTCACCTGCAGCAACAAGCAACTGCCACTCAACCAGATCAAGACCACTGATCATTTCTGTAACCGGATGCTCGACCTGCAAACGTGTATTCATTTCCATGAAGAAGAAACTACGGTCAGCTCCAACAATAAATTCAACTGTTCCTGCACCGGCATATTTTACAGCATTTGCTGCAGCTACGGCTGCCGCCGCCATTTTAGTTCGTAGTTTTTGATCAAGAAAAGGTGAAGGAGATTCTTCAATGATTTTCTGGTGACGTCTCTGCAGTGAACAATCACGTTCAAACAGATGAACTACATTACCCTGTAAATCTCCAAAAATCTGAAATTCTATATGACGCGGACCGCTGATGAAACTCTCCAGAATGACCCTTTCATCACCAAAGGCTTTCCCCGCTTCGTTTTTGGCAGATTCAAGTGCTGCAATAAAATCTTCTTTCTGCCGAACTACCCGCATTCCCTTTCCGCCTCCACCGAGAACAGCTTTTATTATTAAGGGATAGCCGATCTTTTCCGCCTCCGCATGCAGGAAATCCGGACTTTGTTCTGCACCATTGTATCCGGGAACAACTGGAACACCAGCGGCTTCCATCACACTTTTGGCCTGATCTTTGGCTCCCATTTTCTCGATTGCTTCAACAGACGGTCCAATAAAAACAATTCCGGCTTTTGAGCATTGACGAGCAAATTCCGCATTCTCTGCCAAAAAGCCATAACCTGGATGTATGGCCTGAGCAGCACATTTCTTAGCTGCTGCCATAATTTTGTCAATTTTAAGATACGATTCAACAGGTGGAGCCTCTCCGATAAAAACGGCTTCATCTGCAAGTTGCACGTGGAGTGCTCCGGCGTCTGCTGTAGAGTAGACGGCAACAGTGCGGATTCCCAGCCTGCTGCAGGTCCTGACAATTCTGCAGGCAATTTCTCCACGATTGGCAATTAAAATTTTTTCAAACATACTTACTTTTAAATAATTAATTTAATTCTCTTTTTTGAACTGAAATAAAATTCAAATAACTCAACTAATCTCCTACTGATCTATATTTATGTTCAAGAAGACAGTCTTTCTTGCAACTACATTGATAAATATTCTTTTGCTTTTGCCATTGCCCTTTCAGCATACCATGCTTTTCGTTCAGACTTGCGCATCTTTTTTTGCGGAGGATCCAACAGACCAAAATTTGCATTCATCGGTTGGAATTCTGCAGCTTCAGTTGTAGTTATGTAACGAATCAAGGCACCCAGCATAGTATCTACAGAAGGTGGCGCTTCTGTCCGCTTTTCCAAACTTGCAGCAATTTGCCGTGCAGCCAAAATTCCCATTGCAGTCGATTCCATATAGCCTTCTACACCAGTTATTTGTCCGGCAAAATAAACATTTGGCGCTGATTTTAAATTCAACTGAGGGTTCAACAGTGCAGGTGCGTTGATAAATGTATTGCGGTGTACAGAACCGAGTCTCACAAATTCCGCATTTTCCAAGCCTGGAATCAGCGTCAGCACTTCTTTCTGAGATGTCCAGGTCATTTTTGTCTGAAAACCAACCAGATTATATAAGCTGCCAAGTGAATTCTCCTGACGTAATTGGACAACTGCATGGAAACGTTTTCCTGTTTCAGGATGTTCCAGTCCAACCGGCTTCAAGGGACCAAAACGCAGGGTATCTACTCCACGTTCTGCCATAACTTCGATCGGTAGACATCCTTCAAAAGGCCGTGAGTCTTCAAACTTGTGCAGCTCAACTTTTTCCGCCTTCATTACTGCTTCAATAAATGCTTCATACTGCTCAAAATTCAGGGGACAGTTGATGTAATCGGCCTCACCTTTCCCGTAACGTGATGCACGAAAGGCAATATTCATGTCAATCGATTCTGCTGTGACAACTGGTGCAATTGCATCATAAAACGACAAATATTGTGCCCCCAAAATCTCTTGTAGTGAGACGGCAAAAGCATCAGAAGTCAGTGGACCTGTTGCAATTAAAACATGTGAAAATTTCTGAATTAGTGTTGCAATATCAATAACTTCTTCAAGGCAATAATAAATCTTTGGATGTGCTTTCAACTGCTTGGTAACTGCTTGAGAAAAGGCATCTCTATCAATGGCCAGGGCTTGTCCTGCTGGAACAGAAAAGCGCTCTCCTGTCGCTAAAATCATGGATTTGTGCAGAGCCATTTCTGCTTTGAGCAGACCATGCGCATTTTCAACAGCACGGCTTTTGAAAGAATTACTGCAAACCAGCTCTGCGCATTCACCAGTTTTGTGGGCGGCAGTCATGCGGACAGGACGCATCTCAAACAAACTGACAGCATGGCCGCGTTCCGCCAATTGCCAGGCTGCTTCTGAACCTGCCAGTCCTGCTCCTACAACAGCAACCTTTTGACTTTTATCCATTTTTAGAAAATTGTTTATTAAAGAAAGTTACTTATTTTTACAATCTGAATAGTGTCGTAATTTCATAAATTGAAGCAGATAAACCAGCATCCGGATTGACTTTGAATAATAATAGTTCAAGAGGAAAGTGGAAAGTGGAAAGTGGAAGCGGAAAGAGTAAATAATTAAGTACTGTGTCCCCTTAATTAATATTGTGAGCTATCGGCTTAAAACTCAATGTAGGTCACGCTCATCAGAGTATTTTGGTGGAACAGTGTGCCCCAGGAATTCCTGTCGACGCCATCAGTAGAAGTTAGAATAGTACCTGAATCACCGACTGCTACAAAGGTTCCATTTCCGTAGGTTATGTCCTGGAGACCGTTTGAAGTTTTTGTTACAATATTTTTCCAGTCGGTTCCATCCGCAGAAGTAAGGATTGTTCCTGATGTTCCCACTGCCACAAAGATATTGTTTCCGTAACTAACCCCAGTCAGAATACTTGAGGTTCCGGAAGTTCTGGTACTCCAACTTATACCATCGCTTGAACTGAGTATTGTTCCTGAGTCACCGACTACAACAAAAGTACTGTTTCCAAAGGTGATGTCCAATAAATTGTTTGTTGTTCCGGAAGTACCTGCAGTCCAAACTGAGTTAGATAATGAACTTCCTGCACCAGAGACAGTAAGGCTAAAACTGCCGGAGAGACTGTCATATGCTGTTGCTGCAACAACGGTATAGGTTCCTGCGGTCAAGCTCCTGGAAATATGCGAATTAAATGCTGTACCTCCATCATCGTCGTATTCGAGCACAGTTGAGCCAGAGAGCAAATACAAATATGTGTCAACTGAAGAAGTAAGATCAATGCTTACAGTTCCGTTGTCTGGAACATTTAAAGTGTAGCTTGGATTTGCAGTAGAAGTTGAGGAGGCTCCGCCGGAAGGACCCCAGGTACCGCTGACAGCAGCAGATGTACTCGAATTTGAAACTCCATTCAAAGAGCTAAGGATGGTCCCTGAATTTCCTACAGCCACGAATTTATTTGTTCCGTATGTGACAGCTCTTATATCATTACTAGTATCAGAACTTCTCAAAGTCCAGCTTGAGCCGTCTGTGGAACTGTAGATTTTTCCCGATTTACCAACGGTGATGTAGGTAATACCTTTGAAAGTGATTCCATAATGAAAATCTGAGGTGTTGGTAATTTTGTTTTCCCATGAGCTTCCATCAGAAGAGCTGAGAATCAAGCCATTTTCGACGACAGCAATTATTTTTTTATTACCTTGGGCAACTCCGTAGATAGAACTTCCTGTTCCGGATGTTCCTGAACTCCAGGATATTCCATCTGGAGAAGTCAAAATCGTTCCGCGATAACCAACCGCTACATATAATCCACTGGAAGTGTTTGAATCATCAGCAAGAGTACTAAACTCTTCCTCTGTTTCACTGCAGGAAAGTACAGTTAAACTTAAAACTAAAATCAGCATAATGAAGAGATGATTTTTCATTTTTTGTTTAATTTCATAAATTTGAAGCCAACAACTGGTTTATGTGCTGCATTATGATCACAGCTGGTTATTACAGTTGAGAAAGCCGGTTAAATCAACTTTCCAGTTAATTTCCTTCAGCAGCAATCGTCAGGTTAAATGTATTTGTTTGTGCAGTTGAAGAAGTGACCAGTACTTTTAGATAATAAGTTTTGCTTGCAGACAGTCCGCCGGAACTATTGTCCATTGAGCAACTCAATGAACTGGAAGCAGAACAGTAATGCACACCTGATGAAAATGATGAATCAGAATAGAGTGTTGCCTCCAGAGAGTTCGTATTTGTCATGGTCAAGGTATAATTATCCGCTGCAACTGTTGAAAAAGTATAATAGCTTTTTCCATAGACCCATGTTCCTTCAACTTTTGCGGAATGTGCAGTACCTAGTGTAAGTGCAACCGGAGCACTTTCGCTGCCTTCACTACCGGCTTGTGAAACTGTTAATTCATAACTAACTGAACCATAACCGTAGATCTTTAAATAATAAGTTGTACTATTGTCCAAATTTCTATAATTGAGTGCCATATCGCAAGCTGTCAGACATGTTTCTGCCTCAATAGCACTTGAGTAACCTGAACCGGAATAAAGATAGGCTTTGATTGAATTGGATGAGGAATAGGAATCTGAAACAGACATTGAAGCAAACTTCAACTTATAACTTCCGGCACCCGAACTTGAGGTCGTAAATTTATAAAAACTGGAACCATACTTGGCCACGCTGCCGGATTTTGCTGTTCCAACTGTAAGTTCTACTGGTGCGATTGCGGAACCTACGTTTGTACCTGGGTTGGTTGTTGACTCTTCAGTTTTTGAGCAGGAGCCCAAGGCAATGACTGATAATAATAACAATAAATATTTCATAGCACCTCTTTTTATGATTTGTTAATTCACGCTGGATGCTGAATGAATTAATCCCTGAAACTTAAATTTCTTAGCTGAATTTGCTAATATTTATTAAAACAAACCACACTCTTAATATATTGTTATGCTGATCCTCCAGCTAATATTTTGTTATTCTTGATTATTTTACAGACAATGTCAAGGTAATAATAAGATGCCGCTTAATCAGCTCTTGAAAGATAAAAGGCAAATTAGCTAAAATACAAAACTGCAACATAGCTTAAAATAATTAAGTCTTGTGTCCCCTTAATTATTTTGTCGTCGTCCATCTTTGTCATTCCCGCGAAAGCGGGAATCCAGGGAAACCTTTATAAAGTCGTAGAATAATTAAGTCTTGTGTCCCCTTAATTAAGTATTATTCAAAACAAAAAAACCGCCCCGCTCCGGAAAGGAACGAGGCGGCGGCAGGCTCACTATAAATACATATTAACTCAATGAGCCTTTTACTGAATCACGTTGTCCGGAAACAAGCCCACCGGAATTGTATAGTAAATTGTGGTGGTAATGCCATCACTGAGAGATACATCATTGCCTTGTTTGATACTCAGACTCAAGGTACCTGATGTAGTCGCAGTATACGACATCATTGCCGGCAAACTTAATGAAAAGGTTCCAGGAGTACCAACCGTGGAAGTACTTGTTCCAGTATAGGACTCTCCACCGGAGCATGTTTGATTTCCAGCAGTGAAACTGTCCGGATGGCAAATAACTGACGAACCATGATCGGTATTCGACATTGACCAACTGGCTTGCCAATACACAACATCGCTGGCAACACTATTATTACTAACCATATCCACACTCGCACCCCATGTCACATAGTTCGGTGTTGAAACTCCACTATCAGTGTCACTATCCCCACGAAAACCGGTTAGGCCGGTAATCACAGGCGCAAAACTAGGTTCCAACGAATACGATCTGGATCTACTGGCACCGTTTGTCAATGAAATGTTGAAACTGACTTCAATTGCATTGTTTTGGCTGTTTGTTACCCGAACTGAGTGTTTTATCTTTCCGGAACTTGGTATCACTGTTGGTGCAGTGTATGTTGAAACAATCGAGCCGGTGCTTCCGCTGAGAGTGAAATCAACATCTCCAGCAGCACAGGGATCATTTGCAACATCTTGAAAAACAGTACACTGTCCAGAACTAAACGTTCCTCCATCACTATTAAAATAATAATTCAGCGTTTCGTCTGTGCTGCCTTTGACGTTAACAGTAAGGTCAGCATTTGTACCGACATCCATGCTGCTGGGTCGCACCACGCTGGTTATGATGGGGAAGGTTTGGGTGGTGCCGTTGCTCGCCGGATACATTGTCAGAGCAATGACATTGGCTTTGGTAAGGGAAAGGGTAGTGGAAACAGTTCCAGTGAATAATAAGGTCGAACTTGAATCATAAGCAAGTCCACTGAAAGTTAGAATTACGCCCGTGGGCAGATTGAGCAAAGTGGTCGTCCAGCGACCCTCAGAGCCTACGCTTATAGTTTGGGCATCTACGTGAGTAACCGCTCCAACCCCGGTGACAGAGACAGTCATTGAAGTGACGTCACCAAATGAATTATTCGTGGGAATGAAACTAGGACTGAACAGTCCGACTTTTCTCGCCAGACTGCGTGAATTTGAGTTTCCGCCGTCATAGACATTTACTGTCGCGGAAACAGTTGGAGCGGCAGTGCTGTCGTCGCCAAATTCAGCATCTTCATCCCTGGCACAGCCAAAAGTCACGGCAAACACGGCAATCAGCATCAACTGCAAAAATAATCTTTTTTTCGTTCTTATAATACCTCTATAAGGGTTGGGGTTAGTCCTCACAAATACTCAAAAGATAAAAAAACTCACAAGAAAAAACAAATACAGGAAAAGCTAATGAAAGCCAGTCCGCTGTTTAAAGCAAAGGAGATCTTGAATTGCGAAAAATTAGGAATGGGAAAAATGGAAACAGGACCCGGAGCAAAATGATAATACCAGCAGCAAGATTTAAAAAAGAAAAAGTGCTGCAAAAACTCTGGCTGACAAACTGCGCTACGTTGTTTTGCTTTAAACAAAATAAGGACACCCATTAATATAGAAACCTCAGTTGAACAGCCTAAAAGTCCAAGTGCTACTCCATTATATTACTTAATAAAGTATCCAAGTTATGACGCTAACCTCTATTAATTCTTTTTAATCAGTAAATTTACGTACGTAAATTTGCGGATTGACAAGAATGATAACAAAAATAAATTATCTATCAAGTTAAAACTTAATTTCAGCCTCCAAAGCGATAACGGTGTAAACAAAATACGATATTTTTCAGGATTTGCGAATCCATTACAGAACTGGGTTAGGGAAAACTAAAAAAGGGAACTATTTAAGAATGAAGTCTGGCTTTATGTGAATTAGCCAGGAATGGCAAGCTGGATAAATTGATTTGGCAGACCACCTTTACTCAGCAAGCTGGTCTGCAAATTGAGTGTTTAAATTGTGTTTACAGATTATGAGGTTTAGTAACTTGTTCCATCAAATCATTGTTCCACTCTCCAGCGACTATCACATGAGCAGCAGCCCCCATCATCACAGCTTCAATCAGGTTATGATTTAGATAGACAAAGACTCCCGGCTGCACAAATTCATATAAAGCGGCAACCGCAGAACCTCCGGGCACAAACCAGGTTTCGTAATTCGTGACAGGAGCATCGCCGAAAGAACCTCCGTTCCAGACCAAATCACCATGTCCACCAATTAAGTGCGGACGTGAATCACGATTGGCCTGAGAATGAATGAAGAGTACTTTTTCGCCAACTTTTGCAGTCAAAGCATTATCACCAGTCAAGGCACCTACGGCACCATTAAAAACCACATGAGTAGGTCGGAGTCCCTTCATGACTTCCAAAGTTTCACCCATTGCTTCAATAGCAGAATTGTATCTTTTAAAACTGCCGTCTGCATTCTGTGGAACATAAAAATCCTGTTCACCGACATAATAGGCTTTGTCGTACTTGACTAACTTGCCTTTTTCATCTTTCAAACCATCTCGCGGAAGGACCATAATGGCACCGTTCATTCCAGAAACCACATGAAATGGAATCATTGTTCCTCCGGGCGCACAATGATAAACAAAAACACCTGGACGGTCGGCCTTGAAGCGTACTGTTGCTTTTTGACCAGGATTAACTTGAGAAAGTCCCGCTGCACCTAATGAGCCACTGGAAGCGTGCAAATCAATATTGTGCATTAAGGTATTTTTGGAACTATTGACGATTGTGAACTCAACATAATCGTCCTGATGCACAACAATAATCGGACCTGGAACAGTCCCGTTGAATGTCAATGCTTGCACAAAAACATCCGGTGCGATTTGGATTTCTTTTTCGATCACCTCCAAACGAACCTGCACCACTTTTTGTGCACCAATAGCAACTTGATCGTGCTCAGGCAGGAAAGGCGGTGCAACCAATTTTTGAGTAACACGTTGAAGTCCAGCTGCACCTGCAGCAAAAGATGCGGAATGACCTCCCAGCAAGAAGACTGACAACAAAAGTGAAAGGAAAAAGTAGCTCAGCTTGAAATTTATTGCCAGCTCAGTCTTGTGCACCCCGCCTCTTTGATCTGTACCAGTTTCTAGCTTATTTGATTTAGTTTTCATAATTATCCTCATTCAATAGTTGAAATGATTTCTGCCGACAGCAAATGTGCCAACAGCACAAAAAACAGCCTGTGTTTCAGAACCAGCTTCAATCAAGGAGGACGTAACTGATTAAAATTTGTAGGAGTAAATTCGAAAAGAGAAATTAATTCTGTTGCGGGAAAAAACAGAACAGTCCAAAAAGCACGTAAAATATTCCAGTCTCGTAAATTAACGAAAGAGTCAGGCATTGCAAAACTTTGTGTAGCGTCGTGCAGCTCACACGCATGTTGAGAGGCATCCTGCTGGAATGAATACTCACTCAAGCCAATCAGCAAACGATTTCGTTAATTCCGGGTGTTGATTCCAAAACAATACACAGGAACCACCACAAAAGACTGAGGAGCAGTTTTAAACAGCACAGCTCCTGCTTCCGTATTTGACGTAATTATTGGCAAAATATGTGGCCTCCATGGGCTGTATTCTG